>Ga0209396_1001329_pt1 | contig 27579 bp, 26 predicted proteins | sample GOMGulsemesocosm_6_FD_184638 | JGI IMG/M metagenome (GOLD analysis project Ga0209396, IMG submission 184638) | Methane-oxidizing microbial communities from mesocosms in the Gulf of Mexico - GOM8C Gulf of Mexico (SPAdes) (version 2) | ecosystem: Environmental > Aquatic > Marine > Cold seeps... | reverse complement strand
TTTTTTACATAATCAGTTTTTGTATTAACGAATTAACGCCTTCGATAATAAACCCTAAGCAACCACCCACAGTCATGATCGTCGTTGACGAAATATGGCGAGTACAGCTGGTCATCAAGTTACCCACTGCGCTATCACGCTCAGCCGATTCTCCGCCAATTTCAATGCTGTAACCTTGCGGTAAAATGAAATCTTCAGATTCTAAACGTGTTGATAAGTTAGCGAGCACAGTTGATGGTAATTGCCCTGCGATATCCGTTAACGGCAGAGAAGCTGAATATGATCGTCGCCGGTGAGCTCTGTATCGAAAACCCTCACGAAGCCGCAGTGCAATTACTATCGATGGTGAAAAGAGAGCAATGGAATCAGCTGGAGTTAAATATTCAACCGTCCCTGAGTGAAGAAGAGACTAAGCAAGATCTTTTTCATGAAACAGTCTCATCCCCTTAAGCACAGCGAGAGCAGTAGTTAAGGGAATATTGTTAAGCTAGATGAGTGACTACTTTTTAAACCAAGCCAACTTATCCGCTAATTGCGTCACATGACCAATGATAATCAGTGATGGACTTTTTGCTTGAGTCGCTAACTGGCTTAAACCAGCTAAATCACTGTGGAAACTGCGCTGTCTTACGGTCGTGCCATTTTCAACAATTACTACAGGTGTATCCGCGGCCATACCATGAGTAAGTAACTGATCTTGAATACCAGCGGCTTGACTCAAGCCCATATAAAAAACCAGCGTGTGTTTCGCTTTACCTAATGTGGGCCAATCGAGCTGTTGACCATCATGTTGTAAATGCCCAGTGACAAACTGCACGCCTTGAGTGTAATCTCGATGCGTCAACGGAATGCCAGCATAAGCAGCACAACCTGAAGCAGCGGTAATTCCCGGCACCACTTCAAAGGCAATATTGTGCGGTAACAGAGCTTCTAACTCTTCACCACCACGTCCAAAGATAAATGGGTCGCCGCCTTTCAGACGAATAACATCTTTACCTTGCAGAGCTAAATCAACCAACAACTGGTTAATTCCACTTTGTGGTACACAATGATGTCCAGCTTCCTTGCCAACAAAATAAGTTTCAGCCTGTGGGTTAATCAAAGCGATAATTTCTTCAGAAACCAAACGGTCATGCACAACAAATTCAGCTTGCTGTAATAAACGTAATGCTTTTACCGTTAATAAATCTGGATCACCTGGACCTGAACCCACTAAAATCACTTTTCCTAAATTCACTGCTGTCATTGCTACATCCTGGGCATTGCCATCTTTGTTGTTATCCTAATTATGGATAATCTTATAATTTATTAGCTAGTTTTAACTACTATATTGTTTTAACTACTATGTTGTTTTAACTACTGTGTTGTTTTAACTACTATAATAGTTATAAATACCATACCTAAGCAAGCGACACCAATAGTAGTGCATTATAAGTTATATAAAATCAGTGAATAAAAAAAGCCGCACTCTGACAAGTACGGCTTTCGTGAGATAATTGAGTAGTAACAAGATTTAATTGAGTTTTTTGCGATCTTCATCAACTTCAACATAATCACCTTCAATCACATCCCCTTTGTCTTTAGCTTGCTCTGAAGGCTGTTGAAATGGGCTACCTTGAAACGGCGAACCTTGTGCGCCAGAAAAAGGCGAACCCTGACCAGATGAAAAATGAAAGCCTTGTGCGCCCTGTCCTGTTTGCGGAATAATGCGATCTTTATATTGCGCGATAATCGCTTTCGCCAATCTAGCGCGGATAACCGGCGTTAATACCAACAACCCTAAGCCATCAGTCACAAAACCAGGAGTAACCAGCAATACACCACAAACCAATAACATGATGCCTTCAACAATTTCTTGCCCAGGTGCTTCACCAGCAGCTAAACGCGCTTGCAGTTTTTGTACTGTCAGTAGCCCTTGGCTACGCGCTAAATAAGAACCTAATAATGCAGTAAGAATGATAATCGCAATTGTCATCTCTGCGCCTAATAATCCACCCACCGACATCAATACATAGACTTCTAGCAATGTCATTGTCGTGAATGTTAAAAATAATTTACCTAACACACTTACACCTCAAAATAAAATCGTAACCTTATAACCCAGCAATGAATTCGGTCATAAAGCTGAAAAAGAAACACTTGGTCACACTAGCACAAACTAAAACCTGCGAAAACGTATATTTTTCGACCAGTATAAAGTAAGATATCGCCACTTCGCTGTTATTAAGACAGCGTATTACTAAAAAAGTTGATAATTATGAATTTAAAAGTACTTTCTTTCACTGCCGCTATCTGTCTTTTACCCACGCTATTACCAGCACAAGCAGCAAACGTATTATCACTCTTTAGTAATAAAACCACCAGCCAACCGCAATTCTTACCTGCTGCAGATGCTTTTTCTTTTTCGCATATTCAACAAAAAGATAAACTAAATATTTTTTGGCAGATTGCCGATGGTTATTATCTTTATAAAGATAAAGTACGTATCACCATCGCAGGTCACCAATATAATGCACCGGACTTACCGCAAGGCGTAGAATACCAAGATGAATACTTTGGCGAAGTAAAAATCATCAAAAACCAGCTGGTATTATCTATTCCAATCCAAAATATCGCATCAACAGCCAATATACAAATTCAGTATCAAGGCTGTGCATCAGCGGGATTATGTTACCCGCCAATGACCCAATCGATTATTCGCTAGAATGTTGTTCACCGCGAATATGTGAACTCATGATCAAGCCAAATACAGGCAATACTGCCACTGCCATCAACACAAATATCTGCGCTTTATAACTTGGGTAAAGCATACCACAAGCAAATGTCAGCACCGAGATACCTAAGCTAAACGGGATCGCCGCATAAATTGACTGCGTAGCCACCGCCTCATCATCACTGACTCGCTCAGACATGTAACGCATTGCCGCAAGATGAGAAATACCAAATGTCACGCCGTGTAAGAGCTGCGATAACATAATTGGCCACACATCCACAGCGTAAGCCAGCGTTAACCAACGTATAATACTGCCCACTGTCGCAATGAAAAACATCACCGCAATGCTGGTATTGCCAAAGAAGCGTTTACCGAAGGCTAAGAAAAATATCTCACCAATCACGCCGACACTCCAGAAGTAACCAATATACGTTTCGCTAATACCGATATCTTGCCAATACACGGCACCAAAACCATAATAAGCCGCATGTGCACCTTGCAGTAAGGCTGTTATCAATAAAAATGGCCAAAAGCTTGAGCGCTTTAAAATATGTAGAACACTCGTTCGTGGTTTATTTTGCGTCGTGATTTCCGCAGGCATATTGCGCATTGGTATTAAAACCAATATCAGTAAAGCCACTAAGCCAACAATAATACTCGTCAAGATAACGCCATGACCTAGACTTTCAACCAATAAACCCGTGATGGTACTCGCAACCATGAAGGCAATGGAGCCCCACAAGCGTACTTTGCCGTAATCCATGCCGTTAAAACGCACTAACTTCGCAGCAACCGTTTCACCCAAAGACATCAATGGTGAGAATACAAAGTTACTTAATACCACTAGCCCAAAAACAACATAGACATTATTGGATATATAGAACAGCGAAAAAGCCAACATGGCACTGACTGTTAAGCGTTTCATTAAAGCTATAATTGAAATAGTAGAGTTAACTTTGCGGGTTAAAATCAGTGCACCAGCCGAACGCGCTAATAGCGCAAACGCTAACATAGAGCCGATGGCTTCGGCATCCATTCCTTCGCCTTTTAACCATAAACCCAAAACGGTAGCAAAACACCGTAAACACCAAAAAAGCCAATGTAATAAAATCCCATCCAAACACTTGATGGCAGCGAGATCGGCATGAAAGCTCCTAGTTTAATAAAATAATACCCATGAAAAAAGCCAATATGATTGGCATATAATCTGTAGAGGTGCGTATTAAAACACTTAAAAATACGATCAGATAGCAAAACATGATCGGTCTTTCAATTTCCCTATTAATAACTGCACGTAAGGGATAAGACCTCACAAAATGATGAATTCAGACTAAAGTCGTATTGTTCGTACATTCATGCCGTGTCATTTTATCTACAACAGAATTACAGTTCGACAAGTTGTCAAGTTAGCTATCAACTGTAATAAGAGACAGGGAATGAAATATAACTAAGGAAGTATAATGACTGATAGCAAATTATATCCAGTACTAAAAGCCTTCGCCGCAAGTAGCTTAATTGACGAAGCTGGCTATGAAGCGATGTACCAACAATCAATTTCAGACCCAGAAGGTTTTTGGCAAGAGCAAGGCAAAATCGTAGACTGGATCAAACCCTACTCTCGCGCCAAAAATACGAGTTATCAACCAGGTAACGTTGATATAAAATGGTTTGAAGATGGTACTTTGAATGTTTCTGTTAACTGTCTCGATCGACATTTAGAAAAAAATGGTGATAAAACCGCCATCATTTGGGAAGGCGACAACCCACAACATGACAGCAAAATCACTTATCGTGAATTACATGCCAAAGTTTGCCAGTTCGCTAATGCGCTAAAAGCCCAAGGTATCAAAAAAGGCGACGTGGTTTGCCTCTATATGCCAATGGTGCCAGAAGCTGCTGTTGCCATGCTAGCTTGTACACGCATCGGTGCAGTACATACCATTGTATTTGCAGGTTTCTCAGCCGAAGCCCTCGCCGATCGAATTGATAACTGTAATGCCAAAATGGTAATTACTGCCGACGAAAGTGTCCGTGCGGGCCGTATAACTCGCCTTAAAGATTGTGTTGATAACGCCATTGCTAAGCCGCAGGTAACCAGCATCGAAAGTGTTGTTGTATTTGCTCGTACTAATGCCAACGTTGAATGGGTTTCAGGACGTGATGTTTGGTGGCATGAAGCTATCGAAGGTCAATCTGAACAGTGCGAACCAGAAGAAATGAACGCAGAAGATCCAATGTTCATTCTTTACACTTCAGGTTCAACAGGTAAACCCAAAGGTGTTTTACACACGACAGGTGGTTATCTTGTTTATATCAGCCTGACTTATAAATACATATTTGATCATAAAGACGATGATATTTTCTGGTGTACCGCAGATGTCGGTTGGATCACTGGCCACAGTTATTTGGTTTATGGGCCATTAGCAAATGCAGCTACGACAGTATTATTCGAAGGCGTGCCAAACTATCCTGAAACTGCACGTATGAGTCAAGTGGTAGATAAACACAACATCACCATCTTATATACCGCACCAACAGCAATTCGCGCATTAATGGCTAAAGGCGATGATGCCATTGTTGGTACTAAACGAACTTCATTACGTATGATGGGCTCCGTCGGCGAACCGATTAATCCTGAAGCATGGGAGTGGTACCACAAGAAAATTGGTAATGCAGCAGTACCTATCGTTGATACTTGGTGGCAAACCGAAACCGGAGGCGTACTGATTTCCCCATTACCAGGTGCAACAGCACTTAAACCGGGCTCAGCAACACGCCCATTCTTCGGTGTAAATCCAGCCTTAGTGGACAATGAAGGCAAGTTATTGACTGGCGCTAATGAAGGTAATCTAGTCATTCTCGATTCTTGGCCTGGACAAATGCGCGGTATTTATGGCGATCCAGAGCGCTTTGAAGAAGCCTATTTCTCAACTTTCCCTAACATGTATTGCACTGGCGATGGCGCAAAACGTGATGAAGATGGTTACTACTGGATCACAGGTCGTGTTGATGACGTCCTTAATGTATCAGGCCACCGCATGGGTACAGCAGAAATCGAAAGTGCCCTAGTAGCACACAGTAAAATTGCCGAAGCAGCTGTTGTTGGTGTACCGCATGATATTAAAGGTCAAGGTATCTACGCTTACGTCACACTCAATGCCGGTGAAGAAGCAGATGAAGAACTGCTTAAAGAAGTAAAACAATGGGTGCGCAGTGAAATTGGTGCGATTGCCACGCCGGACACATTGCATTGGACTCAGGCATTACCGAAAACACGTTCAGGTAAGATCATGCGCCGTATTCTACGTAAAGTAGCTACTGACGATACGGATAGCTTAGGTGATACCTCAACCCTAGCCGACCCAAGTGTGGTCGACACATTAATCTTAGAGAAGAGTAAGGGCTAAATTTTTACGCACTCAGCCGTGTAAAAATTAAGACCTTATTGTAAGAACAATATCGACATGCGCCCCTGTGTATGTCGATATTTTTTATGATAACGAAACCTACCAACAACACTCTTATCGTTATTAATATTAGAGCAAACATTCTGTTATGCGCTGATAATGAATTAATGAGGTCTAGCACAATATTAGCAAATAGCTCCATTTATAAGCATAAGCTGTGCTCTAGCTTTTATTTACGGCTATACGGGCTTACATTTACTAGGATAAAAGTAGTCCGGTGTCAGATAAGACCAGTTAAATGCTGTTATATTCCACGAAAATCGTATAATGTGAGCTGAATTAATTGAATTAGCAGATTTCTTTGATTGCAAAGTTAATAACAGAGCGAAAAGAAGTTAACATTCAAGAAACTGGCGCGTTAGGCGAACATAACCACACGTTACCGAAGGATAAGGACATTATGTCGGATAAGTTTCATATTTTGCTAATCAATGGACCAAACCTAAATCTTTTAGGCAAGCGCGAGCCAGAAACTTATGGTTACCAAACGCTTAATGACATTGTAGAACATTTGGATTCGGTTGCAACTGCACAAAATGTTGACTTGTCACACTTTCAGTCAAATGCAGAGCACGAGCTAATCAACCGCATTCACGACGGCATGGGCAATATAGATTTTATTATCATTAATCCTGCCGCCTATACACATACCAGCGTAGCAATTAGAGATGCATTATTAGGGGTTCAAATACCTTTCATAGAAGTTCATCTCTCTAATGTGCACGCCAGAGAATCATTTCGCCATCATTCCTACCTCTCTGATGTCGCCAAAGGCGTTATTTGTGGTTTAGGGGTTGATGGTTATGAATTTGCGTTGCTTTCAGCTGTCAAACAACTCAAAGCAAACTAACAACAAATCAAAAAGAGATTATTATGGATATTCGCAAAATCAAAAAACTGATCGAACTTGTTGAAGAATCAGGTATCGCTGAATTAGAAATTTCGGAAGGTGAAGAGTCAGTACGCATCAACCGTTTTAGCGCTCAAGCACCTGCACAAGTTCAATATGCTCAAGCACCTATTGCAGCTCCGGTTGCAGCAGCGCCTTTAGCGGCAGCACCAGTTGCGACAGCAGCACCTGAAGCGACAGGCCATGAAGTCCTTTCTCCAATGGTTGGTACTTTCTATACAGCTGCATCTCCGGGCGCAGCTCCTTTTGTTAAAGTAGGCCAGACTGTTAAAGTTGGTGAGCCACTTTGCATCCTAGAAGCAATGAAAATGATGAACCAAATCGAGTCCGATAAAGCCGGTGTTGTGAAAGCAATCCTCGCTGAAGACGGTCAAGCGATTGAGTTTGACGAACCACTTTTCATCATTGAATAACGACGGGGTTCCTAATGTTGGATAAAGTTGTTATCGCCAACCGAGGCGAAATCGCACTACGTATCTTACGCGCTTGTAAAGAGCTCGGTATCAAAACAGTTGCTATCCATTCAACTGCTGATCGCGATTTAAAACATGTACTGCTTGCTGATGAATCAGTTTGTATCGGTAAACCCGCTGCTGTTGATAGCTACCTAAACGTACCTGCAATCCTAAGTGCGGCAGAAATTACTGGCGCTGTTGCTATTCACCCAGGTTATGGTTTCCTTGCTGAAAATGCAGACTTTGCAGAGCAAGTTGAACATTCAGGTTTCATCTTTATTGGCCCTAAAGCGGAAACTATCCGTATGATGGGCGATAAAGTTGCTGCAATTGATGCAATGAAAAAAGCAGGTGTACCTTGTGTACCTGGTTCTGACGGCCCATTAAACACGGATGCACAGCGCAACAAAAAAATTGCTAAACGCATCGGTTACCCAATCATCATCAAAGCCGCTGGTGGCGGTGGTGGTCGTGGTATGCGCGTTGTTCGTGAAGAATCTGAGCTATTAGATGCAGTTGCATTAACGCGTAATGAAGCTGGTTCATTCTTTGGTAATGACATGGTTTACATGGAAAAATTCCTTGAAAATCCACGTCATATCGAAGTACAAATTTTAGCTGACGGCCAAGGTAACGCTATCCACTTAGGTGAACGAGACTGCTCTATGCAACGTCGTCATCAGAAAGTTGTGGAAGAAGCGCCAGCACCCGGTATTACTGCAGATATTCGCCGTTATATCGGTGAACGTTGTAGTAAAGCTTGTGTTGATATCGGTTACCGCGGTGCGGGTACATTCGAATTCCTCTATGAAAATGGCGAGTTCTATTTCATCGAAATGAACACCCGTATTCAAGTAGAACATACCATTACTGAAATGGTAACAGGCGTTGATCTTATTAAAGAACAACTGCGTGTTGCTGCGGGTATGCCACTGTCTTTCTCACAAGATGAAATCCGTTTAACGGGCCACTCTGTAGAATGCCGTATTAACGCTGAAGATCCAGTGACTTTCATTCCAAGTCCTGGTCAAATCAAGCGCTTCCACCCAGCAGGTGGTTATGGTATTCGTTGGGAATCACATATTTATGCTGGTTACCGCGTACCACCGCACTACGATTCAATGATTGGGAAACTGATCACTTACGGTGAGAATCGTGATGTTGCTATCGCGCGTATGCGTAATGCACTGAGTGAAATGTTCATCGACGGCATCAAGACTAATATCTCATTACAAATGAGAATTATGAATGATGAAAACTTCCAAAATGGTGGCACTAACATTCACTATTTAGAGAAGAAATTAGAAAGAGAATTAGAAGACAAAGCGAATAAATAATTTACTTAACTAAATTCTATTTCTTCAAAGCCCAAATGTTTTATGCATTTGGGCTTTTGTCTTTTTAGCACATTATATTTACCTCGTTTCAAATTCTGCCCAGCATTACAATTCAAATAACGTCCATAAACTAGTATCCCTATTAGGCTTTTATTAGCTATTATCATGTTAAAGAAAAACAAACACTATCAAGCAGTTCTGCACAGCCCTTCTCTCATTGGGGTTATTGACTACCACTTTATAAAATAGAAAAATAAAAGGACAAGAGATGGAATACCTCGACGAACTAGTACAGCAAGCACCTGAATTAGCCGCCATTTACGGCACCAAAATCTTAATGGCATTAGTGATCTTTGTTATCGGTAAATTCATTGCCAATATGCTGCAACGCCTTACCGCATCATTAATGAAAAAGCGTCGTATAGACGAGACTGTAGTGTCATTTATCAGTAATATGGTTTGGTCAGTTGTCTTTGCCTTCACCATTATCGCGACACTCAGTCAATTTGGTGTACAAACCGCATCTCTCGTTGCCGTAATCGGTGCCGCCGGTTTAGCTGTTGGTCTTGCACTGCAAGGCTCACTGTCTAACTTCGCTTCAGGCGTATTGATTGTCATCTTCCGCCCTTGTCGAATTGGTGATTACATTGAAGCTGCGGGTGTTTCCGGTACCGTAGATGAAATCACTATCTTTTCAACGCGCCTTATCACCCCTGATAACAAAGTTATTATCGCACCAAACTCCGCGATCATGGATGGCACAATTACTAACTATTCAGCGCGTAAACAGCGCCGTTTAGATCTTACTGTTGGTGTGGCTTATGACGCAGATATCGCACTAGTTAAGAAAGTACTTAATCAAGTAATTACCGATAACGCCTTGTGTTTAGAAGCGCCAGAGCCAACGGTGGGCATATTAGAACTAGCCGATTCTTCGATTAACTTTGCGGTAAGACCTTGGGTGAATACCCCTGATTATTGGACTGCATTTTTCAGCATGCAAGAAGAGATGCGCATCGCGCTAGATAAAGCCGGTATTGAAATTCCATTCCCACAACTGGATTTGCATATGCAAAAGCCTGCGGCGGAATAAAGTTTACTGAAGGTAATTGATTAAAAAAAAGTCTGTTCTAGCATTGCAGCAAGTTCGACAGTGAAAGGTGTTAGACAGTTCAAGGCAAAATGTCTTTTTCATGGATGAAAAAGCCAAGCATACATGGATGGATGTACTTGCTGCGATTTTGCTTGAAACTGTCTAATATCCTTGGGCTTAGTTAAAGCTTATCTAATGCCTTTTTATGCTGCTGATACTGCTTATAAGTTATCAATACTATCGCCAAGGCAGCATAACCGCAGGCTTGCCAAACCAACTGAGTTTGAAAGTGTGCAACCAAAGCAAAATCAGCGCCCATCTGGTTTAATTGCAGTAATCCTTGGATCGCTGCGGTACTCGGAAATACTTGTGAGATCGCGACAATCCAGCTTGGGATCTCCGCGACAGGCCAAATAAAACCACTGCTAAATAACAACGGCATCGAGCTGAATAAAACAACTTGTGTCGCCGTTTCCGCTTGACTATAAAATTGCCCTAACGCCAAACCTAAAAATAATACAGCCAAGATAAACGGCACCACAATACGTAGAATATCCATCGCACTAGCCAAATGATTAATACCGTAAACTTCTAAAGCAAAGCCAAAATAGTAAATACTAAACAGCAAATACATACCCAAAAAAATCATGCCGCGAATAAGTAACAACACTACCGGAGAAGCCGTTAACCAATAGCCCTTGCCAGTCAATCTAGCTTGCTCATTTTGACCACCACATAAGATACCACTCACAATCAATAACGTTTGCTGTAAGATCAAAATTAATACCGCAGGCACTACATAATCTAAATAACCGTTAGCCGGATTAAACACAGGCTGTAAATTCAATACTGCCGGACGCCATTGTTGCTGCGCCAGCTGCATGTTTTCTTTATCAACCGTCAATCGCGCAATTTTTATCTTGGCTGATAAGGTGCCACCTGCTTTAATAATACCTGATGCAATCGTCGAATAAGTCATGAAATAACTGGCATCGCCTCCCAATGACAAAGTCACAGGTTTCTTCATCATCACATCACGACGAAAATGTTCAGGTACCACCAACAGACCTTTTACCGCTTTGGTTTTGATCATATCTTCAGCATCACTGACCGCGGTAACCTGACCTATCACTTCAATATCAGCACTGGCATCAACCATGCGCACCAGCTCTCGACTTAGCGAACTGCGGTCCATATCAATAACCACAATATCAATATCGCGAGAAACTTGATTAGCATACGGCAAAGGATAAATTATCGAGTACATGATAATGCCGCCAAACATGGTCAACAAAATACTGCGGTCACGAAAAATCGCTTGAGCTTCTAGCCAAAATAATGCCAAAAAGTTATTCATCGAATGCTCCTTCTCGCTTGTTTTTCTGCAAATCTTGTTGTCGATGCTTTTTCAATTTATTAACCGAAATAACAGAGGTTAAAACAAATAGAGACAGCGCACCGAGTTGCGGTAATAACGTTGTAAAATTTTGCGCGTAATTCACTTGACCTATTTGTAATTGCATATAGTGAGTTATTGGCAATAGTGAGCGCCAGATCTGCGCTAAAGGCGGCATACTTTCCGCGGGAAAAGTGATGCCCACAAATGCAAAAGCTGGCGCTGAATAAGCCGCCCCCATACTGATAGCCTGCGTCACATTCATGGTGACAGTAAAAATAAGCAGACCAATCGCTTGCCCAGCAAATACCGCAAACAAGATCCCCTGCAATAAATACAGCCATTGTCCGTGCATCGGCCAACCCAAGTACCCATAGAAAAAACCGAGAAACAGCATGCCCTGAAAAAATCCAATAAGCGTGTAAGGCAAGAGTTTACCGATAACCGCCAACACCACAGAATCATCCGCAGCCGCAAACCATTGCCCCTGGCTTTGATATTTATACTCCATGCCAAATGCCAAGATCACTGCGATAACGATAAAGACTTGCCAAAGCGCTGGCACAGCGGCAGTGACTAAAAAGGGCACATAGTTAGTGGTGAGATTATACAGAGGGCTGACTTGAGTCGAAATTGGTGCGACGGCCCCCTTTAGTGAGGCAATATTACCACCAGTAGCCAAGGTGCGCATGGCATCCATCTTGGCGGTAAAAGTAGCAAAAGCACGCGACATATTGCTCGCGACTAATTTACCGATCAACACATATTGCGCATTATAAAAACCGGTTACTTGCGGTGACTTACCTTGTATTATGTGCTTATCAAAGTCACGGGGAATAACTAACAAACCATACACGTCACCACTTTGCATTAGTTCCTTACCTACTTGCAGCGAACTCAACTGATGACTCACAGCCAAGCTAGGGCTACTATCAATATAACGCGTTAAATTACGTGATAAGCTGCTATGGCTCTGATCAACAACAGCGATTGGCAAGTTTCTCGGCACACCGCTAGAAAAAATGGCATACAACACCAACATGCAAACCAAAGGCAACCAAGTCACCAAGGATAAATGCCATTTCGACGCCATAATACGGCGGTTTTCTCGCTTCCATACCGCCTTAATTACTGAAGCTTTAGTAACAGAAATAGTAATATTCATAGATGACTACTTTGCAATAGCAGCAGGTAATTCAACGATCACACTCATGCCAACTCGTAAGTTTGCAATAGTGTCTACCGGACGCGCTTCAATTTCAAAAGTGCGTAAATCAAAACCTTTGGCATTATCCGTTGAACGCCAAGTCGCGAAGTCGCCCATCACCGCAATGTGGGATACGCGATATGTATAAGTTGTATCGCCTAATCCCGGAATGCGCGCAGTTAATAAGGTGCCTTTTTGTAAACGAGGTAATAAATCTTCACGGATATTAAATACCGCCCAACTGTCTTTGATATCAACGATACTTACCACAGGGAAACCCGTTGGTGCTAGCTCACCTTCTTTCAACAAAATCTGTACAACTTCACCGTCACGCGCTGCATATTGTTTAATATCCTTGGCGTAGGCTTCAACCTCATTTACCGCACCTTGTGCCATACGCTCTTGCTCAACAGCGGCTTGCTTAGTGCCTTTACGCGCGCCTTCTTTGGCCATTTGATACACTTGATACGCAGCATTTTGAGAATATTTAGATGCTTCCCATTGAGTGTACGCCTCGTCGCGTTTTTGCTCTGGCAATACCCCATCTTTAAACAGACTATCGACGCGATAGTAGGTTTTCTCCATCAATTCAGACGCTGCTCTGGCCTTTTTCCACTGATCTTGCGCAGCAATGATTTGCTGTTCACGTGCACCAGTTTCCGCTTGTTCACGCATCGCACTCGCCGCCGAACGCCCTGCTTTAGCTTGCTCTAATTTGGCCTCTAACTCCGGACTCGCCAACGCAAAAATTAATTGTCCTTGGCTAACTAAGTCACCTTTTTTCACCAAAACCGAGGCAATGCGCCCTGGGATTTTAGATGAAACATTATATTGCTCGGCTTCAATCTGACCTTGCAGTAAAGTCGCCTTTGGCTGATAAGCACGATTAAATTCAAACACTAACCAAGCAATCAAGGCTAAAAACACAACCGCGATAACCGTAACTCTAATTTTATTTGTTGTTGGGTTGTTCATTTACTTAACCTCAATACCGTTAATTTGTAGATAATCTATAAAATCGTCAATGTCGCCACTCACTGCCAATAGGCGCGCTAATGCTTTGACGTAGTTATAACTCGCCGATAAACGCTGCACGCGAATACTGGTTGCAAATAACTGTGCATCGACCATTTCTAGCGACGTAGATAAACCTTGGTTAAAACCTTTTTGTCGTAATACTACGGTTTCAGCAGACAGGTTTTCGCTCGATGCCAGTGAGTTGTATTCTTCTAAGGCTTGGCTCATTTCAGCGTAGGTTTTTTCCACTAAAATGGTCAAATCTTGGTTCATCTGCATGCTCAGTAAATTAACTTGGCGCACTGTACTTTTTGCTGCCACCACTTCACTACTAGTGCCGCTGCGATCTAAAATAGGGATCTTAATGCCCACGCCGACCATCCAATCAGGGACTAACTCTCCAGTCACTGATTTATCTTCGTAAAGGTTATAATTGCCGTATAACGCCACTGTCGGTAAATGCTGAGCATTCATCATGGACACTTGGCCTTTCGCTTGTTTGCGCTTAGCTTCAAGGATCGCGATGGCTGGATGGTCTCGTAAGGTTTTGGTTAAATACGGGGTAACGGAAACTAAGGTGTTATTCACGAATAAGGGCGTGCTAGGTAAGACACTATTTTGGCTTTTCAGCAACTTAGTCAAAGCTAGCTTGGCAATTTCATTTTGGCGTAAGGTTTTTTGCGCTTCTGTTTTAGCGCGATCTAATGATACCTGCGCCGATAAGCGTTCTACTTTTGCAATCTGACCTTGTTGCTCGAGTTTCACCGCATGATTAAGATGATTACTTAGTGCATCCACGGCGTCTAAACGCGCTTGATAAACTTGCTTTGCTAATACCACGCCAAAATAATAATCCACTAATTTGGTAAAGGTATTACGCTGAGCAAGATTGTAATTGCTTTTTGCTTCGTCGACTTGCGCGGCACGAATATCTTGAGCCGCAGTAATTTTACCACCAGTATAAATAGGTAAAATGGCATTAACCGAAGAATGGCCGAAACCATCGTTAGTTAATGGCACAGAACTAGGTAATGGAATCCCAACACCCGGTGCAATAGGGATAGAAATACCTTCAGGTAGGCCAGTGCTCAATTCAACCGGTTTATCAAAGCGAGTATAAGAACCGGTAATATCAATCTGTGGGAGATAGAGCGACTTTGCTGCTTGTTGTAGGGATTGTGAGTGTTTCACTTGTTCTTGCTTCGCTTGCAGCGCATCATTTTTTTGCACCACTTGATACCAAGCTTGCGAGAATTCAATGCCACCTTCAACTTGCATAGTGCTATTTACCGCAAGGCTAGCACTTGATGGTGTTGTCACGAACTGAGCTTGAGACATGACAGTATTGTCAGCTTGGGCGCTAAAACTAGCCCAAAGCAAGGCAATAAAAGAAAATTTAACTTTCATGAGAATACCTTAAGAAAGCATGACCCGCAGTACTGACTGCGTGTATACCGTTTGAAAATGTGCGCGTTTATAGATCGCTACAAACATGTAGAGCACCAACTCTATATTTAGCTTGTGCGTAGCTATAATATAGCGTTAGTTACGTTTGCGATACTGTCTTGTTGCTTTAAATACACCACAACTCGATTATTATTCCCGGTTTCCACTCAATTAGGCTTGGTGTCTCATGCTTACATGAGTACAATACGCGCACAAAATAAACGAGAGAATACCGATGGCTTGGATCCAACTAAAAATTAACGCGAATGAAGAAACTGCAGAAAAGATTGGCAACATGCTTTCTGGTGCAGGCGCAAGTGCAGTCACTTTTATGGACTCACAAGATACTCCGATCTTTGAACCTCTACCGGGCGAAACTCTACTTTGGGGTGATACCGATGTAACAGGCTTATTTGATGCCGACAAAGATATGCAGCCAATTTTACGTTTCTTAGCGACAACTCGCGTATTGGGTCCTGACTTTCGTTACAAACTTGAGTTATTAGAAGACAAAGACTGGGAACGTGAGTGGATGGACAATTTCCACCCAATGCAGTTCGGCAAACGTCTGTGGATCTGCCCGAGCTGGCGTCCAGTACCAGATGAAAATGCAGTAAACGTAATGTTAGATCCAGGTTTAGCTTTCGGTACTGGCACTCACCCAACGACAGCTTTATGTCTAGAGTGGCTTGATGGCCAAGACTTAGAAGGCAAGACTGTGGTCGATTTCGGTTGTGGTTCTGGCATCTTAGCGATTGCAGCACTAAAGCTTGGCGCAAAACGCGTTGTGGGTGTTGATATCGATCCACAGGCAATTCTTGCTAGCCGTGATAACGCCGAGCGTAATGGTGTTGCTGATAAGATCGAACTTTACCTACCTGCCGACCAACCAGAAGGTTTAAAAGCCGATGTAGTGGTTGCTAATATTCTTGCAGCACCGCTGCGCGAATTATCAGGTCTGATTGTGAGCTTCTTAAAACCGGACGGCAAGATTGCCTTATCAGGTATTTTGGATCATCAAGCAGAAGAGCTGAATACACTTTATCGTCAGCACTGTGAAATGGCAGCGCCAACCTTAAATGATGAATGGGCACGCTTAAACGGCCAGCTAAAATCTTAATAAAAAGTTAAATTTGTTAATATAAACCAACAACCTGCTTGTTTCATATTAATCAAAGTTATCATTAAGCCATCAAAATGCGTGCGAATCATGACTAATAAGGCTAAAATAACAGCTAAATCTATTCAGTGATAATTACGCCGCACATGAATAGCGAAATTATTTACGGCCAATAAATACGATTTATTTGGCCGTAATTTATTGTTCTAATTTAAATTCACGATATAAAACTCACTAATTCATGATTTTTGATAAAAAAAATGGTCTTAGTGTAATTATTAACCTTTTATCTCGAGTGAAAAATGCGTAATATACGCCGCCTTAGAGCATAACGAGCCGTAGTAAATGAAAATAGGTCCTTATCTTTTAGATAACCCATTATTTTTGGCACCGATGGCAGGCGTCGCTGATCGCCCATTCCGTCAACTTTGTCGAGAACTGGGTGTTGGTATGGCCGTATCGGAAATGCTATCGAGTAATCCGCGTGTCTGGGACACTGAAAAGTCACAGCAACGCATGGATCACACAGGTGAAGAAGGATTACGCTCTGTGCAAATTGCAGGTGCAGATCCCGAACTCATGGCTGCTGCAGCACAACACAATGTCGGTAATGGTGCCCAAATCATCGATATCAACATGGGTTGTCCTGCCAAAAAAGTAAATAAGAAAATGGCCGGTTCTGCGTTATTGCAGCATCCTGACCAAGTGAAAAGCATTCTCGACGCTGTCATTAACGCTGTCGATGTGCCTGTCACATTAAAGATTCGTACCGGTTGGGATCCAGAAAATCGCAACGGTGTAGAAATAGCGAAAATCGCAGAGCAAGCCGGAATTCAGGCTCTCGCGGTTCACGGTCGCACTCGTGCTTGCCTGTATAAGGGGTTGGCCGAATACGACACTATAAAAGCGATTAAAGCTAATATTAATATTCCAGTTATCGCCAATGGTGATATTGATAGCCCAGAAAAGGCAAAGTTTGTTCTTGAACATACTGGTGCAGACGGTCTAATGATTGGTCGCCCAGCACAAGGCAATCCTTGGATTTTCAGGGAAATTAATCACTATTTAAAAACCGGTAAGAAGTTACCCGTACCCAGCGTTGACGAAGTTCGCAGAGTTATCTTGCAACACGTCGAAAACCTATACCAGTTTTATGGTGAGTTTAAAGGGGTTCGATTTGCACGCAAACACGTCAGCTGGTACATACAACATCAGGAACACGGTGTTGAGTTTCGTAAAAGCTTTAATGCCTTGGAAAGTTCTGCGGAACAACACATCGCATTAATGAAATATTTTGATGATTTAAGCTAACGAGAAGAGCAATATATGTTTGAACAAAATCTGGCTCCTAGTGCCCTAACAACAACTGCAACAGTGCAACAAGCTGAGCAAATCGTACAGAAACCATTACGCGATTCTGTACAGCAGGCTTTACGAAATTACCTTGCACAATTAAATGGCCAAGACGTAGAGAACCTTTACGACTTAGTATTAGCAGAAGTTGAAGCACCAATGCTAGATATCATTATGCAGTACACACGTGGCAACCAAACACGTGCAGCAGTAATGATGGGTATCAACCGCGGTACACTTCGCAAGAAGCTAAAACGCTACGGTATGAACTAAAATTGCATTTCGCGTAAATGAATAAAATAAAAGCCAGCCTTGATATCAAGGCTGGCTTTTTTTGTGCTGGGTTTTGGCGAAAAATTTAAGGTTTAGGCGTTAGTAATGCATAAACATGTCTAGGGAGTTCTGCCGTTAACTTATTTTGTAAACGCTGTGCCAACATGGCTCGATCTTGCGCTGATACTTTAAAAGCATGGCGCTGCTGAGAAATAACCGTATCACCATCTAATACCTCTAACGCAATGCTACCGCGCTGCCAGAACCAAGCTTGTCGCTGGGTTACAGCTTGTTTTTCAATCGTAAGACTAAGCTTATAGTCGCCTTGCTCAACCACGTTAGCACCCACGGTTGCAACCGCACTTTGTAACGTTTCAAGATACTTCACCTCACTCGCATTCGCAGTGAAGTTCAGTTTCGATAACCCTGTGCGGATCTGTTTGGTTAGTAACTCAACGGTATATTTCGGCGCTATATCATTGCCAGTCACAACACGTAGATTATGATTATCATTAGCGCGGCTAATTTGGCGTTGTCGCGCACTTTCTAGCGAATTCAATGCCAGTAAAGGATTCGTAGTACTCGCGGCATAATTAATAGCATCACGGGTAAAGTTATCCGCAGCTTTAATTTCGGTAATAAATGCCGCTGCAGCGGTTTTTTTCTCAATGATAGCAAGGCTAGTATATTGGCCAGAATCAGGCTCTTGCCAGTGCTCAGCTATACGTGCACCACGTAATACTTGCAGCGCATTGGTATTCACTACTCGCGAAAGGTTTTGTCTATTTTCCACTTCACCTTGATTGATGCGCACTTCCGATAAATCCACACTCTTATCGGCAATTGAAACCTGAAATACTTTCGCTAAATTTGCCAAGGCACGGTTATCAGCAACGGCTCGACTATTGCCCTGAGCAGAAGCTGTCAAATAACGTTCATTACTATAATGAGACGATTCTTTATTCACCCACTCTGGTTTATCACCAAGGCTACTGCATGCGGTTAATAATACTAAAATGCAGCCCAGCAAGGGCTGTAGATAATGTTTCATGACATGAATTCCTATCATCTAAGGTGCTGCGTAATAAAAAGCTTTATTACTGGCACTTGATACAAACAATAAACTGGTTTTTCCCGCAACCAAATCAAGTTTTGTAATGGTAGCTTGCGGTGCAGTAAGCGGTTGACGGCTAATCACCATATTTTGTAACTGACTCGGTGGTTGTAAGAAATAATTACCCGCGGGTAAATTCACTCGCTGAATTTGGATCGAAGCGGGTAGCATATTCCAGCTTCTGACATCCGCAGATTCACTGTTCATCGTCGTAATATTTAACAACAAAGTCGCGATACCACTTTTATCGTGCTCTCTGACTTTATGTAATGCAGTCTGCTTTACTAATACTCGAGCGAGAGTGGCGGCATAAATAGCATTCGCTTCAGCGTCTAAGTCTGCGCGCGCTAGCTTTTCAATATCGTCTAACATTTCAGTTTGCAGCGCTTTATCTAACACAGTAAAATTTAGCGGTATTGAAGCGTCATAAAAGTCATTGTAATATGGCAGAGCCAAGGAAATGTTATAACCTAAACTCGGCGAATAAACACTCAGAAAGCGTTGTTGCTTGGCCGATACCACACCATCCCAATATAAAACAGCTAGTTGACTATCAGCCTTGTTGTTCGAAAATTGATAACCAAATTCTTTAACGTACTGGTCATAATCATCATCTAGACCAATTCTGTAACTGACCGCTAATAAACTATCGCGTAATGCTTTCGGCACTCCCGTACCACTCTCATTGATAGCGATATAAGCACGGCGATAACTGATCATCGCATCATCATACTCGCCACCCATCTCATAAATAAGACCTGCTAAATAAAAACTACTCGCGACTTGCCCTGACAGTCCGTCTTCAGGTAATGTTTTGGCAATTTCCTGCATTTGCAAAACTTCAACACGCGCGCCATCGAGATCGTTTTGTAATAAATAAGATAAGGCTAACAGCTGCTGTAATAGCATCTGTTCACTGGCTCCACTGACGTAACTACGTAACGTTTCATTAATAGAAACAGCCGCCAGATTCTCACTAATGCTGGTCTTCTTTAATACTGCAATAGCTTGCTTAGCAATTTGTAGTTCTGTCACTGCACCGGGAAAATCACCGTTAACAGCCTTCAATAAACCCAGTGCTAATTTGTATTGCACAAGGTCCCGCTCAGGGTAATCTCGCGATTCAACAGTGCTTAACACAAATCCAGCCCTGCCTTTATCTAGCTCCTGCGCTAATTGGTTAAGCTCTACCTGATGATATGAGCACCCTTGCAGTAACAACACGATAAATACCAGGATGCCCCTAACATGCAATCTAGCCATTTTTCATCCCAGCAAAATTAATAACGTAGTTTGCTATTTGAAACCAATTTTTTCAGCTTTTTCTGTCCAACCCAAACTTTACGGTTATCAGCCAAACTGATCAGGCTTAAATCAACTTGGTAGTAACGTACCTGGTCATCACCATTTGCATCAATAATGGTGTTTATTTGGCCTTTTAACATGAAGTTAGCCCCACGTTCTTGACCTGCTACATTACGCGTTTTTTCTGATGAATTTAAGTCTTGATCAATACGTTCTTCACGGATTTCGCTACGCTCATCACTCGATGCCACAAACTCAACACGACCACTGTTAATTAGCTCTCGCTCCATTTCATTAACGAAAGTTTTAGTATTAATGTGTTCATGACTCAAGTTACGTACGGCGCCAATAATAACGGCTGGTTGCCTGCCTGTTTTGGCGGTGAAGTTAGTAAACCAAGGACGATTTAACACATCATTGATCATTTCTTTCGCGACCAGTTGTGAATCGGTATCATTCCATGCACCACTTAAATCAACTGTTTCACCAGCATCAAGGCGCTCCACCGAGGTACTGCAACCAGTAACAAACGTACCTAGCAATGCCGTTGTTAATATAATCTTTAGCCATTTATTCATCATCAATTCTCTCTATTCTATTTGTATTAGTGTATTAATAATTAGAGTGTTTACGATTAGATTTTATAGCTAATAGCTAGTTACTCTGGACTGCCAATGAAGCAGCACGTTCAATCGCAGCTTCTAAATCACCAAGGTCTAACTCAGCAAATGAATAAACGGTTCCAGACTCAGGATCTTTCCAACGGCCAATGATCTTCGCGCCATTCAGAGCAGTTTGGGATTTGGCTGTAATTTCGCGTTTAATCTGCGCGTTAACTTGCTCTTCATCAGAAGTCAGTAACTCATTTTGCAACGTCGAAATAGTGTTCGATAAAGTGCGGGCAACCTCAGCGAGTGCACGGTTATCTGCCACCGACTTTTGCAGTGACTCATCAGCTAATACAGCTGCCATACCGACACCATGTAATAAACGCCCTTCATCATTTTCTACTGTCTGAGTTCCTATATTGACCCAGTCTGGCGCATTATTTAAGTTCAAGTTGCTTTCAACTTGAGTCTGTTCTGAGTTACTCGAACAGCCTACTAAGCCTGCAAAAATTGCAGCAACAGCAACGGTGCGTAATTTATCTTTATACATAATGCATTCCTTTGATGATCTGAAAATAAAACCGAACTTCATTGTTAGTACCCAATAAAACTAAGCTATTTATAGCTAGGTGTTAGAAATAAAAAAGGGATAAACTAATAGTAGCTTATCCCTTGAATCACTAACTTATTTTTATTAAGTTATTGTTTAATAAACAAAAACCAGGCACGGTAAAATAGAGAGATAAACTTAACTTTCTGGAATAGCATCCATTTGATCTAACGGCCAACGCGGTCTAGCTGCAATGGCCAAGCTATCATCACCACCATGACGTAAACGTTGCAAACCAGCATAGGCAATCATGGCGCCGTTATCCGTACAAAATTCAATGCGCGGATAGAATACTTCACCTTGATGTTTTTTCATCATCTCGGCTAATTGTATGCGCAGGTATTTATTCGCACTCACGCCGCCAGCAACAACCAGTCTCTTAATACCCGTTTCTTTAATAGCACGGCGTAGCTTAATAGAAATAGTATCAACAACGGCTTCTTGAAACGCGAAAGCAATATCAGCGCGCGTTTGTTCGTCGACTTCTTTACCAGCTTCTTCGGCTAATTTTTTTTCTTTGGTAATGGTGTTAGCAGTAAAAGTTTTTAACCCCGAAAAACTAAAATCTAAACCAGGACGATCAGTCATTGGACGAGGAAATTTATAACGCCCCTGCACCCCCGTTTCAGCTAATGCAGATAAACGTGGTCCACCTGGATAATCTAAACCCAACAGTTTCGCGGTCTTATCAAACGCCTCGCCAGCGGCATCATCAACAGACTCACCCATCAATTCATATTGACCAATGCCATCAACACGGACAATTTGCGTATGACCACCGGAAACCAACATAGCTAAAAATGGAAATTCCGGCGTTTGCTCTTCCAACATTGGCGCTAATAAATGACCTTCCATGTGGTTCATACCCAACGCTGGAATATTCCAAGCATAAGCTAGACTACGACCAACAGTTGCCCCCACCATGAGAGCTCCCACTAAACCTGGCCCTGTGGTATATGCAATACCATCAATATCTTCTTGACTGCAATTTGCTTCTGCCAGCGCCGCTTTAATTAACGGAATGATCTTACGAACATGATCTCGCGATGCTAATTCAGGTACTACACCGCCATAGTCAGCATGCAGTTTAACTTGGCTATATAGTTGATGTGCCATCAAACCTTTTTCATCACAATAAATTGCAATACCAGTCTCATCACACGAAGTTTCAATTCCTATTACGCGCATTGCGATCTCTCACCTTGGGTGTTCTATTCACCTAAAAAATAATTACCAGCGATTTTACTCTGGCTCAGCGGGATAAACCAGTAACAATTCGTCAATAATCTCCCACTATTCACGCCACTGGTGATTAAATGGCCCTTTCAGCTTTACAATGTTGGCATTTCTAGAGTACAATTCGGCACCATTTTTATAGAAATCATTGTATTTCTGTTTGAGTGTTTACTATTGATAGTTCTCGAATAATTCGAAACTACATTCACCTAAAGGTTGGAAGAAAACATGCCAGTAATTAAAGTACGTGAAAACGAACCGTTTGACGTAGCACTTCGTCGTTTCAAACGCTCTTGCGAAAAAGCAGGTATCCTGTCTGAAGTTCGTCGTCGTGAGCACTACGAAAAACCAACTACAGTTCGTAAACGTGCTAAAGCAGCAGCATCTAAGCGTCTAGCTAAGAAATTGTCTCGTGAAAACGCACGTCGCGTACGTCTATACTAATCCAACATTAGTATAGCTATTGTATGCTTCTAGGTTAACAGTACTAGATTAGTATTTGTTAAGCCTAAAAAACAAGCCGTGAACTCCTTGAGTCACGGCTTGTTTGTTTTTAAAAGTCAGTAAAATTACTTCTCCTTACTTTATTACTAATTTATCATTACAATATATTCATCATTACAGTGTGTTCAGCATAATGAGCATGACTGCGGTATCTCAATGATGAGCTAACTCTTCTCTTCATAGCATTATAGGTTCACATGGCAGGTAGAATTCCACGCGATTTTATTGACAATCTTATCGGTCGAGCAGACATCGTCGATATTGTTGAAAAACGCGTAAAGCTAAAAAAAGCAGGTAAAAACTACCACGCATGCTGCCCGTTCCATAATGAGAAATCACCGTCTTTTACGGTTAGCCAAGATAAGCAGTTTTATCATTGCTTTGGCTGTGGTGCCCACGGCAACGCCATTGGCTTTTTGATGGAATATGACAACCTCGAATTTGTCGAAGCAATTGAAGACTTAGCTGGATTTTACGGCGTTGATGTACCCAGAGAACAAGGCCAAAACAGTGGTCCGAGTGCACCAGAACGTAAAGATTTCTATCAATTATTAGAAAGTGTTGCCCAATTTTATCAATATCAACTCAAAGAGCACCCAAATCAAAAAACCGTTAATGATTACCTTACTGAACGAGGCTTGTCGGCCAAGGTTATCGCCAAATATGCGATTGGTTACGCGCCCCCAGGTTGGGACAATGTATTTAAACGCTTTGCTCGCGACAAACATACCGAAGAGCAGTTATTAACGACTGGCGTATTAATTGAAAATGAAAATAAAACCCGTCGTTACGATCGTTTTCGCGAACGAGTTATGTTTCCGATCCGTGATAAACGCGGTCGTGTTATTGGCTACGGAGGTCGAGTTCTTGGTGACGAAAAACCAAAATATTTAAACTCACCAGAAACCCCCGTATTTCATAAAGGCCACGAACTTTATGGCTTATACGAAGTACGCCAAGCCTACAAAGAGATCCCCAAAATAGTCGTAGTTGAAGGCTATATGGATGTGGTGGTACTGGCACAGTTCGATATTGACTATGCCGTTGCAGCCTTAGGCACTTCAACCTCTAGCGACCACATGCAAACGCTGTTTCGTAATACCAACGAAGTGATCTGTTGTTACGATGGTGATAAAGCCGGACGTGATGCCGCATGGCGCGCACTGGAAAATGCTCTGCCGCAACTTCGTGACGGTAAAGAACTTAAGTTTGTGTTTTTACCTGATGGCGAAGACCCTGATTCACTCATACGCAATGAAGGCAAAGACGCCTTAGAGCAGTTATTTACTGATGCACAATCGTTGCCTGATTTCTTATTTAATCGCTTAAGCCAAAATATGCAGGCCAATAACGATGCCGAGCGCAGTAAATTAGCCAGCCAAGCTAAGCCCTTGATTGAAAAAATGCCCGATGGTTTTTATCGCGGTATCGTATTAAAAAAACTAGCCCGCTTTTTAAGTTGGGAAGAAAGCAAACTAAACGCTTTTTTTACTACTGCACCTAGCACTAAAACAGTTAAGAAACATATTCAAATAACGCCTATTCGCCGTGCAATTGGGTTATTGCTACAAAATCCCCATATCGGTTATGACTTACCTATATTTGACGATTTAAAACAGCTGAAGCTGCCAGGTATCAACATCTTATTGACGCTGTTAGCACAAACCAACAAACAAGCGAATATGACCACAGCGCAATTACTGGAACAGTGGCGAAGTACCCCAGAAGAAAAGGCACTAGTAAAACTAGCCGTTTGGGATCATGGTGCAGATGCAGCCATTGAAGATGAGTTTTTTGATACCTTATTCCGCCTATCAACCCAAGTGATAGAGCAGCGCTTAGATGAGCTCCAACTCAAAGAAGCTCAGGTTGGCTTAAACCGAGATGAACGACTGGAATACAAGTCCATCTTAGATGAACTAAAATCTCAGTAATCGCTTGAAATAAAAAATCTGATCCCCATATAGAATGCTACAAGCGAAAATTTATTGTATGAGTCGAGAGCCAATTCAGTGCTTTCAACTAATATAAACCAACGCATATGTGACTAAAACAAGTTTTTAGCCACATAATTAGACCAACAAGTAGAAAAAAGCACCAAAAAGCACTATACTGCTTTGTTTGCGCAGTGCTTTTGCGTCTGTATCTTTGAATCACGTCACCGGAGTGGAAGTATTCTATGGAATCCCCTCAATCACAGTTAAAACTTCTAGTAGCTAAAGGTAAAGAACAAGGTTACCTAACGTATGCGGAAGTAAATGATCACCTACCACAAGACATTGTGGATTCAGATCAGGTTGAAGATATTATTCAGATGATCAATGACATGGGTATTCAAGTGCTAGAATCAGCACCGGATGCAGATGATCTATTGATGGCAGAGGATACATCAGCCCCTGATGACGATGCTGCTGAAGCAGCTGCCGCAGCGCTTGCTTCTGTTGAGTCAGAAATTGGTCGAACGACTGACCCAGTACGTATGTATATGCGTGAAATGGGTACCGTTGAGCTACTTACTCGCGAAGGCGAAATTAAGATTGCAAAACGAATTGAAGAAGGTATCTATGCGGTTCAAACTGCCGTAGCGGAATATCCTGAAGCAATTAACTCACTATTATCAGAATATGATCGCTACCTAGCCGAAGAAATTCGTCTAAGCGACATTATTAGTGGTTTTATCGATCCTAATGCTGAAGATGTTGCCCCAACTGCAACGCACATTGGTTCAGAACTGCCAAGCAAAGACGCAGCAGCTGGAACGGATGGTGCCGCTGATGATGACGAAGACGAAGAAGAAGTTAACAAAGGCCCAGATCCTGAAGAAGCGGCTGAACACTTCACTGAATTACGTAAACTACACGCAGCACTACTTGACGGTATCAAGCTTAACGGCCTAGACCATGCAAAAACACGCGAAGCAGTTGAAGTATTAAGTGAGTTATTCCGTACTTTCCGTCTGATCCCAAAACAATTTGATCGTATCGTTAACAGCATGCGCAGCATGATGGACAACGTACGAGTACAAGAACGCCTTGTTATCAAGATGTGTGTTGAACAATGCAAGATGCCAAAAGCAGCATTCGTCGCTGCATTTGCTGACAACGAAACAAATATTGATTGGTTTGAAAAAGCCCAAAAATCATCAAACCCTTGGGCTACAGCACTACAAGGCATCGATTTTGATGTTCGTCGTTGTGTAAACAAGTTGAGAGTGATTGAAGAAACGACTGGTTTAACGATTTCGCAAATTAAAAACATCAACCGTCGCATGAGTATTGGTGAAGCGAAAGCTCGCCGTGCGAAGAAAGAAATGGTTGAAGCGAATTTACGTCTCGTTATTTCAATCGCGAAAAAATACACTAACCGTGGCCTACAATTCCTGGATCTTATCCAAGAAGGTAACATCGGTCTAATGAAAGCGGTTGATAAGTTTGAATACCGTCGTGGTTATAAGTTCTCAACTTATGCAACGTGGTGGATCCGTCAAGCAATTACACGTTCAATAGCCGATCAGGCGCGTACCATTCGTATTCCTGTGCACATGATTGAAACGATCAACAAATTGAATCGTATCTCTCGTCAGATGTTGCAAGAAATGGGTCGCGAAGCAACGCCTGAAGAGCTAGCTGAACGCATGATGATGCCTGAAGATCGTATTCGTAAAGTACTGAAGATTGCTAAAGAGCCAATCTCAATGGAAACTCCAATCGGTGATGATGAAGATTCTCACTTAGGTGATTTCATTGAAGATACAACGTTATCTTTACCAGTTGATGCAGCAACAAAAGATAGCCTTAAAGGCGCAACAGACGACGTTCTAGCAGGCCTAACAGCCCGTGAAGCGAAAGTACTGCGTATGCGTTTTGGTATCGACATGAATACCGATCACACTCTTGAAGAAGTGGGTAAACAATTCGATGTAACGCGTGAGCGTATTCGTCAGATTGAAGCTAAGGCATTACGTAAATTACGTCATCCTAGCCGCAGCGAACAGCTACGAAGCTTCTTAGACGAGTAATTGCCTAACGGCTTACTTTTCAAAAAGTATTAAATGAAAAAGCACTTAATGACATCATTAAGTGCTTTTTTACAAGTGAAAGCGAGCTTGAGATCAATACTAATACCAAAAATATAGCCATAAAGTTAAAAACTCTGCACAAACTTCAGTTGAATAATTGAGCAATCAGTTTGTTTCTAGTCTAAGTTATTGAATATCGTCTAGACATGCAGAATTAATGTTTATATACTTCACTGCATCTCAAAGCGTCGTAAGAACGTTTGTGAGATTAGGGCCCTTAGCTCAGTTGGTTAGAGCATCCGACTCATAATCGGCAGGTCCCCAGTTCAAGTCTGGGAGGGCCCACCAATTCTTGATAAGGCTTATGGAGAAATCTGTAAGCCTTTTCTTTTATCCG
>Ga0209396_1001328_pt1 | contig 27586 bp, 24 predicted proteins | sample GOMGulsemesocosm_6_FD_184638 | JGI IMG/M metagenome (GOLD analysis project Ga0209396, IMG submission 184638) | Methane-oxidizing microbial communities from mesocosms in the Gulf of Mexico - GOM8C Gulf of Mexico (SPAdes) (version 2) | ecosystem: Environmental > Aquatic > Marine > Cold seeps... | reverse complement strand
TTCAGAGCCATTAGTTGCATCTATTGCCCAGTTTAAAATTGCAGTAAGTGCTTCTGGCGTATCCATTAAACCGTGCCAATAGCTGGCAAATATTTGATTATCATCTGATATAACACCTGAGCCAAACGAAGCTTTTAGTTTATCGTTATCAAATACCACTTGTTTAACATTAGCTGTACTTACTGAGTTATCTATTAAAGTATTGCCTGCATGAATTTCATATCCTTGTATTTCAACGCAGCTTTGGCCTGGTAAATCTAATACGCCATTTTTTAAGCTCAGTTCTTTATTCGCTTTTAATGTCGTAACAAAAGGCAATAAACCTAAACCTTTTGTTGTTTTGCATTGCGGGCTTTCTATGCCATCTGGGTCTTTAATTTCTAGCCCTAACATTTGCAAACCGCCACAAATAGCCAATACTTTGCCACCATATCTTAAATGACGTTTTAAGTAGTCTTCCCAACCTTGCTCTTTAAACCAAGCTAAATCCGCTTGGGTATTTTTAGAGCCAGGTAAAATAAGTAAATCAGCTTTTGGTTTATTTGATTGTAACTCATTGTTTGTTGCTTGTGCGCCAATGAGCTGCGGTCCAACTAATTGCACATTTACATCAGGGTGTGCGCGCAAAGAGTCAAAATCATTATGATTACTGGCTCTTGGATAAACTGGGATCACGACATTTAATTTAGGTTTATCTATTACTTGCTCTAGCGCAACTGAATCTTCACTGTCTAAGTGTAAACCTTGTAAATAAGGTAAAACGCCAAGTACAGGTTTACCTGTTTTTTCTTCAAGCCAATCTAAGCCTGAAGTTAATAAAGCAGGATCGCCTCTAAAACGATTGATCACAAAACCTATAACGCGATTTTGTTCAGACTCACTTAAACACGCTAAAGTACCCGTTAAATGTGCAAATACCCCGCCTTTATCTATATCTGCAATTAAAATAACTGGGCAATCAACTTCTTCAGCAAATCCCATATTGGCAATATCACGATCACGTAAATTGATTTCAGCTGGGCTACCCGCCCCTTCAACTAATATACTTTCAAAATCAGCAGATAAACGCTTATGAGCACTCAATACTGCTTTCATAGCAGTAGGTTTGTAGTCATGATAGTTTTGCGCATCTAACTGCGCTGCAACTTTACCGTTAATGATCACTTGGCAGCCAATATCTGAGCTGGGTTTTAACAATACCGGGTTAAAATCACAAATAGGTTCTAAATCACAGGCTTGCGCTTGCAATGCTTGCGCACGACCAATTTCACCGCCATCAATTGTTACTGCGCTATTGAGGGCCATGTTTTGTGGCTTGAAGGGAGCAACCTTAATGCCTTTACGTTTAAATACTCGGCCTAAACCACATACTAATGTCGTTTTTCCGGCATCAGAAGTTGTTCCTTGTACCATTAAAGTTTTTGTTTGTTTAATTACTTTTATGAACATATTAAAAGCACCTTAAGTCCCGAGGTTTAAATGGCGCAACCTTAATGCCTTTACGTTTAAATACTCGGCCTAAACCACAAACTAAAGTCGTTTTCCCGGCATCAGAAGTCGTGCCCTGAACCATTAAAGTTTTTGTTTGTTTAATTACTTTTATGAACATATTAAAAGCACCTTAAATTCCGTGGCTTAAATGGTGCTACCTTAATGCCTTTACGTTTAAATACTCGGCCTAAACCACAAACTAAAGTCGTTTTACCCGCATCGGAAGTTGTGCCTTGCACCATGAGTGTTTTTGTTTGAATGAGTTCTTTGATATTCATATTTAGCGCTCACACTTAGGTCTAGGGTTAAACTCACTTACTCTTACCGGTAACTTAATAACTGTGCCACAGCCTGGTGGTGCTTGTTTGCCAGTTTCCTCATTCACAAAAGCCCACTTTATAGAGTTAGGTCGTGTTTCTGCTATTGATTCAGGATTAAGCTGTTTTAAATAACGAATATAAAGCTCTAATGCACCGCTGCTACCTGTTAAAGAGGTGGATTTATTGTCATCACGACCAACCCAAATTACAGTAGCGGTATTTTGATCAAAGCCTGCAAACCAACTATCTCTTAAGTTGTTTGTGGTGCCTGTTTTACCTGCTAACTGCATTGTAGGAAAATGAGATTTCAGACGTTTTGCAGTACCTTCTCGCGTTACTTTCTTCATTGCATATCGGGTTAAATAACTAGATTCTTTATCAAATACTTTTTTAGGTTTCGCTTTATGTAAATGCAAAATATTACCAACAGAATCGGTTATTGCAGCAATTGAAGTGAGTTTTTGATAGTAACCTGATAAACCTAGAGTCGTGTACATTTGAGCCACTTCAAAACTCGACATTTCAACTGCACCTAGCAATAAAGAAGGATATGTTTGAATATCTTGTTTTGCGCCGAGCTTGTTTAAGGTTTTAGCGACATTTTCAACGCCGACTTCCAAACCTAAATGCACTGCAGGTAAGTTAATACTATTACTAAATGCTTTATAAAGTGGTATTGGCCCACGGAATTTTCTATCGTAATTAACTGGTTGCCAGTTGCGCCCTGTTTCATCATTAAGTGTTATTGCTTCATCTTGCAATAAAGTGCCTAAGCTATATTCAGGCTCTTGCAAAGCAGTTAAATAAACCGCAGGTTTTACTAAAGAACCAATATTACGTTTAGCATCTAATACGCGATTAAAACCTGAATACCCTGTTTTACGCCCTGCAACTAAAGCAGATACACCTGCGTATTGTAAATTCACAGAAATCATAGCTGCTTGCAGTTTGTCTGCTTTTTTACGTTTCTCTAAATAAAACAAGCTATTTACAACAGAATGTTCCATCGCTGTTTGTTTTTGCAAATCAAAATAAGTAAATACTCGCACACCTGCATCTATGGTTTCTACATCAGGTAATAAGGTTTTTAAATGACGGCTCACTAAATCTAAATATCCAGGGTGTGCCACTTTTGCACTGCGTTTTAACGATTGAATATTAAGCGGACGATTTAATGCTTGTTTATATTCTCTTGGACTAATAAGTTGATTTTCAGCCATTAAGCGAAGTACTAAATCACGGCGCTTCATTGCGCGTTCTGGATAACGTCTTGGATTATAAAATGAAGGTCCTTTAACCATGCCAACTAATAAAGCTACTTGATCAAATTCAAGCTCATCTATCGGTTTAGCAAAGTAAAAGTCACTTGCTAGTCCCATGCCATGAACGCCTTGATTATAAGCTTGCCCTAAATAAACCTCATTTAAGTAAGCCTCTAAAATCTGATCTTTGCTATAACGGTAATCTAATATTAACGCTATAAAAGCTTCATTGATTTTACGCATTAAGGTACGTTCACGTGTTAGGTAAAAGTTTTTAGCTAACTGCTGCGTTAAAGTGCTTCCACCTTGAACGGTGCGTCCCGCTTTAATATTGGTATATAGAGCACGCAAAATTGAAAAAGGCGATACACCATGATGGGTATAAAAATCTTTATCTTCTACTACCTGCAAAGTCTCTTTTAACATGTCAGGCATACGATCTAATGGTACAAACTCACGATCTTGCCCTGTTGCGTTGCTCAAGCGAGCAATTTGCACTGGTTCTAGTTTGGCACCACCTAACTGTCTGCCTCTGCTATCTTTAATTGCCACCAAACGCTTAGAGCCAAATACTAGCTCAATAATAATATCTGACTCAGGACCGGTATGAAAATCAAAAGCACGGCGATGAATACTAATTCTATGTCCCTTATTACTTTTATTTATGACGTATTGGCCAGTATTGGTAATATGATTAACTTCAGAATAATTAAGTCGGTTTAGCTCCCATATCACTTCATCGCTAGATAAATATTGCCCCGGATAAAATGTCATAGCACGTGCGTATATTTGTGCTGGTAACTGCCATTTATTACCTTCAAACTGGCGTGTTATTTTTGAATCTAAATATATGAAATATAAAATGGCAAACAGAGAAATCGCTAAAGCAGACTTCCAAGTGACAGAAAATATCCAGCTAAATATGCGAGATTTTAAAGGCGCTTTATTTGATTTTTTATTAGTTGTTTTTTTTGTACTTGCTTTTTTAGCGGGTGATTTTTTAACTGTTTTTTTAGCTGCAGGCTTTTTTACTGGCTCTTTTTTTTCAGCTGTTTTTTTCACTGCTTTTTCTTTTGCAGGAGTGTTTTTATCTGATGTTTTTTTAGTTGCCATCTATTTTATATTACGTCTTTTATTTACTAGATAAAATAATTTGAAACAAAAAAATATAGCCATTTTGCATCACTATTTAAATTTAGCGTCTAGGATACAGATGTTTTAGCAGATAGAATAGATTTGCTTAGCTGCTCAAGAAAATAATTAAGGAATACGCATGAAATACGTTCGTTTAGGTAGTAGCCCATTAGAGGTGTCCCGCATTTGTTTAGGCAGTATGACTTGGGGATTACAAAATAATCAACAAGATGCCAATGCCCAACTAGATTATGCTCAAGAGCAAGGTATTAACTTTATTGATACCGCAGAAATGTATGCAGTACCGCCATCAGAAGAGACTTACGGTAAAACAGAAGCAATAATAGGTAATTGGATTAAAGCAAATCCATCACGCCGTAAAGAAATTGTACTGGCATCTAAAATTGCAGGTCCTGGTTTTTCATATATTCGTGAAGGCAGTAAAATTAGTGGTAAAACCGTTGTGCAAGCGGTAGAAGACTCCTTAAAACGACTACAAACTGATTATATCGATTTATATCAATTGCATTGGCCAAACCGTACCTCTCCACATTTTGGCAATCAATGGCCTGGTAATATCACTTACACAGATGTAAATGCCACTGAGCAAACAGAGCAAATGTTAGATATTTTGCAAGGATTAGATAAATGTGTAAAAGCCGGAAAAATAGGTTATTGCGGTTTATCTGACGATACGCCTTGGGGCATAAACCAATACTTACGTTTAAGTGAGCAGCATAATTTGCCGCGCATGGTATCAATTCAAAATGAATTTAGCTTATTACACGCTAAAGACTGGCCATATTTAATTGAAAACTGTGTAAACGAAGATATCGCTTACCTACCTTGGTCACCGCTTGCGACCGGTTTATTAACGGGTAAATATCAAAATGGTGCTCGTCCAGAAGGTAGCCGCTGGACCTTTATGCAGCGTAATGGTTTATTTAGAGATACTGAACATTCAAGTAATGCCGTTGATGCTTATTTAGATATTGCAAAACAACATGATATATCTCCGGCGAAGCTTGCATTAGGTTGGTGTGACCAAATAAATGGTGTTACTTCGACCATTATTGGCGCAACAAATATGACGCAACTTGAAGAAAATATAGCTGCATTTAAAGAACCACTGAGCAATACCGTGTTATCGGATATCAAACAAGTATTAAAACAATACCCTATGCCTTTCTAATTTATTTAAACTTGTTAAAACCCTAGTATTTATAGGGTTTTAACATATATTCATCTCATACTAAAATTAATACACCTTTTTAAATTAAACACTGTAAAAATACTTCTCAGACACGTAAAATGCGCGGGTTTATTGATTGCAGGTACCTAAAAATTAGCTATGTCAGATATTAATCCGTTAAATACCCAACCAAAACCAATTCATATTGGCATTATTGGCGGCGGTATAGCAGGTTCAACCATAGCATTACGTTTAGCTGAACTTAATATTAAGGTCACGCTTATCGAAAAAGGACCTTCATTAGTTAATGGTCCGCCTATTTGCCATTTACACGCTGGCGGTAATTTATATCGTGAAATATCAGAAGAACAATGCATCACACTTTTACGCCAATCAATTGATACTTTAAAGCTTTATAAACACAGTGCAAATATTCGCCCTACAGTTGTTGCGATCCCTAAAGCTGATAAAGGCAATCCAAATGATTTAATGTCGCGCTTGGAGAACCTAAAATCTGAATATGCACACTTAATTACTCAAGATGTCTCAAATCAGGTTTTAGGCCCAGCAGAAGATTATTTTGCGCTTTATAGTAAAAGTAAATTAGTAAAGCTAGCTAAAAAAGACTTACCTGAACAAGCTGAAACTTTAGATGATTGGATGATACCTGTAGCCAAAAACATCGATTTTGATGCTGTTAAATTCCCATTAGTTTTAGTTCAAGAATATGGTTTAAGTGCCTTTCGACTTGCCGCGAGCGCGATTTTAGCCACTGAGAAATTAAAAAGTTGCCAAGTACTTACAAACACCAAAGTAAGTGCTATATCTAAAGATAATCATCAATGGTTATTAGAAACGGATAATAAAGAGCCTATTAAGGTAGATTACTTAGTTAATGCATGTGGTTTTAAAACCGGTGAAATTGATGACATGCTTACTTTAAAACGTGAACGTATGGTGGAATTTAAAGCCGCTTATATAACCCATTGGCAACAATGTGAAGGTCAGTGGCCTGAAGTGATTTTTTATGGAGAAAGAGGCACGCCACAAGGCATGGCGCAATTAACTCCTTATGCCAATGGTTATTTTCAGCTGCATGGTATGACACAAGATATTACTTTATTCAAAAATGGCTTAGTTGCTACAACTTCAAACAGTGCACAACCTCAGTTAGAACAAAGGTTTATTACAAAAATAGATGATGCTTGGCAAGCACAAAACGTTTATGCAAGAACCAATAAGTCTATTTCTCATATGAGCCAATTTATACCTAGTTTTAGTAGCGCTGAAATGGGCGGAAATCCTTTATTTGGCGCACAACAAATACCAGGTATGGATGCCGATTTACGCGCTGCTGATGTCACTTTTAGTGGTGATAACTATGCAAGAGCTGAGATTGTAAAAGCCTCATCTGCAATAGATGGTGCTAACTTAATTATTGAAAAGTTAGTAGAAGTTGGTTTATTAGATTCAAAATTAGCATACCAAACAGCACACTACCCTGTGACCGATTCATTAAATCAAAATGAAGTTACATCACTTGCTATTAAATTAGCAAAACAAAGAAACTACCCCATTGATTTAGCTAAAGTTGTTGGCCAACTTAGTAAGTAAAAATTAACACTAGTGATATTTAAACAAGATCCCCGATAAAAGACTTCGGGGACGACATATGAAAGTATGCGTTTTAAGTTTTAAAGTCTTGTGGATAGAAGTAGTGTAGAGGTATATTTTCCAACCTGAACCTCGTCATCTCAGAGTTGTTTTATCGGAGATCTCTTGCACTTTTATATAACTTTTAAACAAGATCCCCAATAAAAGACTTCGGGGACGATATATGAAAGACCAGCTATAACAACTAAAAACTAAACCGCTTTTAATAAATCAGCAAAATCAGTTAAAACCAGTTCAGGCTGATAAACCTCTATCGCTTCACCATAGTTATAACCATAAGTTAACCCAACACTTTGCATATTTGCCGCTTTTGCAGCCAAAATATCGTTTTTAGAATCACCTATCATAATACATTCATCAGCTGTTACAGCTAGCTGCTCACATGCATAATTCAATTGTAATGGATCAGGTTTACGTTTAGCTAAAGTATCACCACCGATTATTAGTTCAAATAAACCATTTAAACCTAAACCAGATAAAATTGGTGCTATAAAACGCTCAGGTTTATTGGTAATAATCGCTAATCTAAAACCTTTTTCTTTTAATGATTTCAACGTGTCACCTACGTTGGGGTAAGTGATAGTTTCAACACATACATTAGCCTCATAAGCGGCTAAAAATATTGCTAACGCTTTTTCACTCAGTGCCGCTTCAAGTGTTTTTGATATTTCAACTGAGCCTGATAATGCGCGATTTATCAAGGCTTGTGCGCCATTGCCAACCCAACCATGAATGATATCTTGATCAAATGTCGCCATGCCAAGTTCAGTTAATGTTTGGTTTACCGCTAATGCTAAATCAGGTGCGCTATCAACTAAAGTACCGTCTAAATCAAAAAGCAGTACATTTTTATTTTCAAATTTCAATTTGGTTTCTCTAATAAAAGAAGTATGCATATATTAACATCAGGAAGTTTAATTTATATGACATTGTTAACGCTTAAGCTCTTTTTACGGTTTTATTTAAAAACCACTTTTAAATCACTTCGCATAAACCCGTGTTTTAATGAAATAAATACTTTATTATCTAGGTAGATAATAAAAATAATTTTACATTTGGATAATTTCAAAAATGAGCAGCAAACCTATATATCGCAGTCCTGAAATGATTATTGCTATGTCAGCACTTTTTATCAGCATAGTAACCGCTGCTGTATCTATATATTCTGCAGCAACCGATCGTGCGTATGCTAAGGCATCTGTATGGCCAAGACTTGAAATATTTAGAAGTTTTAGCTCAGATAAAAGCTTTAAATATGGAGTAAACAATAGCGGTACAGGTCCAGCTTTAATCAAGTATGCTAAAGTACAATATGACTCCAATATTATCAAAGCTTGGTATGACATCCCCGAATTTAATAAAATTACTCAATCACACTTAGGAAGTCGTATTTTACCCTCTCAAGGCAATATTACCCCCTTGTCATATAAAGGTGAAAATGCAAATTTATTCATTGCAGCAGATAAAAAAGTTTCTATAGAGCTTTGCTACTGTTCAATTTATGATGAATGCTGGGTAACGGATAGAAGTAATCAAACTAAATCTGTTGAGCAATGTGTTATCAATGAAAAAGATAAATTTTTGCAATAAAAACTGTAGATAGAAAGAAGTTAATCAATGAAAAAACAACTATCAATATACAAAACTTTTACTGTTATTTTTTTGCCTATAGCAGTGGTTTATCAACTTTTATGGGGTCAAATTTTCACTCATGTATTAGCTGAAAATTGGACGCAAGATAAACAAAGTTTATTAACGCAAATAAAATTCTCTAGTGAACTCATCATTTATAGTTTAATGCTGTTTGTTTTAGTTAAATTCACACATAAACCCAATAAATACATGGCTTACAGTATTTATTGCATTTTAATACTTGTGTTGTTCATTACAACTAAAGCATTAGCCGTATCAGTTGAATTACTATAAAAATAATGAAATGAATAAAATGGACTTAAAACTGATAAAAGCCACTACCTCAGATAAAGCCTATTTACTAAGTTTACGTAAGCTCACTATGACTGAGCATTTAGAGCGAGTTGGCAGGTTTTATTCTAATGAACAACACCTTGCTCGTATTGAAATGCATTATGACTTTGCCAAAATTATTTATTTCAAAAGTGAAAAAGTAGGTACTATAAAATATTTAATTCATGAACAATCAATTGAGATCATGCAAATTCAAATTCACCCTAAATATCAAGGTAAAGGGTTAGGTAAAATAGTTATTAATCACTTAATAAATCAAGCCAATAAAAAACCAGTCAAATTAAGTGTATTGAAAGGCAACCCGGCTAAAATACTATATGAAAGTTTAGGGTTTAAAATAATAGATGAAAATAAACAAGAATGGTTTATGCAAACTTAACTTTATTACTTTAAATTAAAATCTAATATGGTATCCAAACGATAAAACGGAACTAATACCCTGAACGAATACACGGCACCAATAAACGGAAAAAACAATGATAAAAACAATCAGCTTTATTCTCTCCACATTTTTACTTTTGTTAAGTCAAAGTACGCTAGCAGCGCATTTTAACTTAGGCGAAAGAGTTAAAATCGACTCAAAAGTTTTAAATGAACAACGTGAATTTCAAGTTTTATTACCTGAAAACTACCAAGCTAATCCGAATGCAACTTACCCAGTGATCTATTTATTAGATGGCGATTATCACTTTCATGCGGTTTCTGGCATGTTAGATTTAATGGCAAATAAAGCACAGTTAATCCCTGATGTGATTTTAGTCGGCATTGCAGACAAAGGCACAGATAAATACCGCCAATATATGACACCAGAAGGATTAACCTCACCTTTAAAAGCAGAAGATAAAGGCAAAGCAAATGAGTTTTTATCTTTTTTAAATAAAGAACTTAAACCTTATATAAATCAAAATTACCGCGCTGCAGATAATAATACGCTTGTAGGTCACTCTATTGGTGGCTTGTTTGTTTTAAACGCACTGGTTGAGCAGCCTGACTCATTTAATAACTATATTTCTACTAGTCCATCTTTATGGTTAAATAATCAAGCATTCACAAAATCTGCAAACGATAAAATAGCTAAAAATAATCACAAACCTGTTTCATTATATTTATCTCTAGGCGATGAAACTCGTATGAACCAATATGGGTTTATAAACATATTAGATGAGCTACAACCTGCCAATATCAATTGGCAATTTACGCATTATCCAGATGAAAATCATAACTCTGTTGCTTTAATATCATTAAGAAACAGCTTGAAATCTATTTTTAAAGGCTGGTTTATCGCTGAAAAGACACTAAGAAAAAACCATACGCCTAGCTCGATTGTTACTCACTATCAAAATTTAGCTTCAAAGCTCAATATAAATCAAGCGATGCCAACTCCAAGCATTAAATCTGCTATTCGCTACTTTTATATGAATAAAAAAACAGCTGAATTAGATGACTTTATGGATAAAATGAAACAAACACTACCAGCATCTGAGCAGGCGTTTATTATTATGCAAGCAAGTTATGTTAGCCACTTTAATTCACCTAAAGCCGCGCTAGCTTTACTAAAATCACTTGAAAGTAAATTTGATACTTCAATTGAATACTTAAAAAATATCGCCATGACATATGAGCAATTAAAAAATGAAAATTCAGCGATTTCTTATTTTGAAAAAGCGTTAAAGCTTGCTAAAAAGCAACAAGCTAATCAATGGCAAGTAAGCATTGTTGAGGCGAAACTACTTAAATTGAGAAATTAATACCTTCTCATATACAGTTAGCTTATCAACTAGGTTAAACCCTATTGATAAGCTATAATTCCGGCCTTTTGATAATCCTAAAGAGGCGATAAATGTTTATCAACCCAAACTGGCGAATTTTAACCATAGGCGATGGTGACTTATCTTTCTCTGCTTCATTATTTAATCATCATAAACCTAAAAAATTAACCGCTACTGTTTTTGATTCTTTAGAAACATTAACTGATAAATACGGTGATGCGTTTTATCGACAGCTACAACAAAACGATTGTGAAGTACTCACACAATTTGATGTCACAAATAAAAAGACTTGGTGTGACTTAACACTTCATTCATATGATTTGGTAATATTTCAATTTCCACTCATACCCGCTTTTTCATCTAAAGATGATTTCCAAAAGCAATGTGGCGGCAAAGCGGATATCTCAGTAAATACTCTGAATAGAAATTTACTGCGTTCTTTTTTAACAAACTCCTTTAGCCATTTTTTAGACCCTAAAGGTGAACAATTATGTTTTATTACCTCTAAGGATGTAAAACCTTATAGAGAATGGGATATTGAAAATACACTATTAATAGGTCTTGAAAATGATAAAAATCCAATCACATATTTAGGACAAATGAATTTTGATATCAATCACTTTCCAGGATACAAAATTCGCAATGTTGATAGAGATAAACATGTAAAAGATACCCAAGGAAATACCTATATTTATAGTAATCAAACCCATACTGAAATAAGTAAACAACTCACAATACCTAATTACGCTAAAGCGAGTTTATCCGATAAATATTGTGCTTTTTGTCGTGTAGGACCATTTTTTTCTTCACAAGATAAAATTGACCACCAACAATCAAAACGTCATAAAAAAATGTCTGAATACCATGCTCAATGGTTAAATTTTCTTAACTTACAAAAATAATATACCCTGCTCTTACAGGATAATTAATACTGTTCAACATACTTAGACTACACTTAAAAAACTGGATAAAAAAGTATAAACAGTGAGTTTTAAGTATGACATTGAAGTCTAATTTTGATTTGCACCACTATCTAGATAATATGCAGACTTTTGTCGTCATTTTAGATATAAATGGTATTTTGATTTTTGCCAATCAATCTCCCATGTTTCAAGCAGGTATAACTGAATCTGATATTATTAATAAGCCCTTTTGGAACTGCCCTTGGTTTGAATACGATCGCTTTTTAAAGGATTTAATAAAGCAAGATTGTCTTATTTGTGCCTCTGGCGGTACTGTAAAAAGAGAAATTCAAATATCAATCAATAATGAACTTGTTTGGATTGACTTCAGTATACACCCTGCGTTTGAAACAAACGGTAAGGTCTCCCAATTAGTTGCAGAAGCGCAGCTCATTACAAAACAAAAACAAACAGCAGCATTACTCGATGACTCAAATAGAAAAAGCCATGCTTGGTTGGAAAATTCCCCGGTTTGCACCAAAATTGTCGATCTTAATTTTAATTTACAATACATGAGCTCAGCCGGTGTTGAGTCATTAAAAATAAAAGATATTTGTGAGTTTTATAGTACACCTTACCCTTTTGATTTTTACCCTACTGATTTTAAGGAAAAGATGAATAACTGTTTACAAAAAGTTGTAATTACTAAAAGTAAACAGAAGTTAGAAGCCGCTGTTGTCGATATTCATTCTAATGAAATCTGGTTTCAGTCAACTTTAGTTCCGGTATTAAATAATAACAATGATATTGATTACATCATCATAGTATCTATTGATATTTCAGAACAAAAACATGCCGAACAGGAGCTGTTGCAATTAAACAAAGAGCTTGAAGCCAGAGTAATTAAAAGAACCAAACAACTAGAGCTAGCAAATCAACAATTAAAACATATTAGTGAGACTGATCCTTTAACTCAAATTGCTAACCGCAGAGTTTATGAACGTAAGCTATCAGAAAATATCGCCCTAGCAAAACGCGCTAAACAGCATATGTCTTTATTAATGATCGATATAGATCACTTTAAAGAATATAACGACCATTATGGTCATGATATGGGCGATAAAGCATTAGCAACAGTGGCTAAGTCGATTGAAAGCTCACTACCTCGAGAGGTTGACTTTACTGCTCGCTTTGGTGGTGAAGAGTTTGTTGTTTTATTACCATCAACAAACGAGAAAGGTGCTTTTGAAGTTGCTGAAACCATCAGGAAGAATATTAATAAATTAAAAATGAAACATGGCTTCTCTTCATGCTCCAAAATTTTAACGGTAAGTATAGGTCTTGCTTCATTAAAAGATGAAGAAATTAATGGTGAATTATTATTAAAAAGAGCTGACACCGCACTTTATTATTCAAAAAATAATGGTCGAAACCAGATTAATTCAAAATACAAAAATGCTTCTTAGATTATCTCCCTACTTTTTAATACTGATTTCACATTAATACTGTAAATATTTCCTTTAATTCTTTATATTCACTGATATCACCTAATATTCATCTGTTTATTCCTAAATGAATACTCAAGAATGTCATTGTTTTTAAAAGATAAAGGAAATTACCCATGACATTAGGTCAAAAAATAAAACAGCTAAGAACAGATAAAGAGATGAGCCAACCAGAGCTTTCTCAACTAATAGGTATAGAGCAATCGTACTTATCTAAACTTGAAAATGATAAAGCATTTCCCTCTGATGACATGTTTAATCAAATATTAAATGCCTTTGATATTGAATTTGATAATTTTATTAACCAATTTGAACCTGATTATATTAAACAGAATTTAGCCAAACTCAGCGCTGTAAAAAATAGTTTAAAGCAATACCAAACCCAATCAATGAAATACATGTTACGTTGGATTTGGGTATCATCGTTGTTAATTATATTAGGCGCCACGGCTTTAATATCTGGTCAACAAAAATGGATATATGATCCTGAGACTACCAGAACATACAGCTATGAATCTCTTGGCATTATTAAAAATGATGAAGCGTTACGTATTTTTCAAGTGAGTAAACGTCAAATGACTGATGATATTCTTGTCCGTGTAGATTTTGATAGAATTGAACTGCAAGATTCAAGCGGCGAGTATTTTGTTAAAAATGTTGAAGGTGGAAAAAGGTATTATTATTTAAGCCGTAAGCAAAGCTTTGATTCTAACGAAAGTATCAATAACTGGTTACGAATATGTGGCTTGTTAGCTGTTTTAGCTGGCGTTATAGGCCTTTTAATTGAGCACAAAGTAAGACAAGTAAAACTACAGTTTTCTCAATAAATATATAGTAACCAAGCTGAATATTAATAAACATAATACCAACCCAACCAAAAAAGAAGGCCTTGCCTTCTTTTTACTTACAATTCCTAGCCTTTTATTCCAGTTAAAACTGTAATTACATCACATTTTACTTTTTATTCTATTTGTAGCTTGCGCTGTTGCTGGCTCATCTGGCCAAAAATGTCTGGGATACCTGCCCTTCATCTCTTTTTGAATGTCTTTATAACTGCCTTGCCAAAAAGTGGCTAAGTCTTGGGTTAATTGCAGTGGGCGTTTCGCGGGCGATAGTAACTCCATTAGCAATGGTAATTTACCTTGTGCCAGCATAGGCGTACTTGCAAGACCAAACACTTCTTGCATGCGTACAGCGAGTTTTGCAGGACCATCTAGTTGATATTCAATGCGCACATTTGAACCACTGGGCACAGACATGCGTAATGGCAAAATGTCATTTAAACTACTTTGCATTTGCCAATCAAATACATTTTTTAACGCATCAAGATAATTGAATTTTTTTAGCTGCTCTAACTTTTTAATATCCGATAAATATGGCGCTAACCAAGTATCTAGTGAATCTAATAATAGATTCATATTTATTTGTTTATATTGCTCAGGAAAAAATTCAGCAGCGAGTGACATACGAATAAATAATTGTTTGGCATCTTTATTTTCAACAAATACTTTAAAACCGTGTTTTTTAACTAAAGTTAGCCAAGCTTGTATTCTTAAACTTTGATCTATTCCTGTATGAATTTGTTGTTCAGTTACACTCATAGCGCCTAACATAATACGGTATTCATGTATGAATCTCCCTGCTTTTTCATCAAATTCACACACTTCTATTTCATTAAATAAATGTGGTAATGCTTCTTCAAGTAATGAAATATCGCAAGGGGTTGCACTGAATATTTTACTGCCTTTTAACCCGCCCATTTGTGCAATACAAATAAACTCATCTTCATGCCAATAATCTTGCGATAAATCAGCACCGGCGCCATTAGCAAGCAAATAGCCATTGCCGCGCTTTTTAGCAAGTCGATCTGGATATGCCAAAGCAAGCAATATGCTTAAATAAGATGATTCTAATTCATATACAGGTTTTAACTTTAAGCGTTTAAGCCAATAGCTTAATTGTTTTTTAAATACAGGATGCGGGTTTTGCATTTGGCTATGTAAAGCAATAGAGAGTTCATCACTGCTTTTTACACGGCTTTCTAATAAGGCAGTTAAATACACAGCTAAAACTGTAATGCCGGGATATTGATTTTCTAATGTTTGCGCTTTGACTAACATATGCGCTAAACGAATATCAGCGCCAAAAGATAATACCTTTTGCCCTATTGTTGTTAATTTGCCATTTTCATCAATAGCCTCAAGCATAAGTAATAATGATTGCGCTTGTACAATTTGCCCTACTAAAGGTTTATCTAATAAACATAATTCATTTATATCTGCGCCCCATAGCTTTGCTTCAAGTACAAAGTTACTGATATCTGAACTTAATATTTCAGGTAAATCATGGCTATTACGGCGCTCAAAAGTTTGCTTAGAACCCAATCTATATACAATGCCCGATTCAATTCGCCCAGCACGACCCGCTCTTTGCACTGCGGACGATTGCGATATATTGCTGGTAATAAGCTCAGTGACGCCGGTTTTTAAATTAAACTTAGCAGCGCGTTTTTTACCGCTATCTATCACAATGCGAATGCCTGCAATGGTTAAACTGGTTTCGGCAACATTAGTGGTTAATACCACTTTACGCTTACCTAACTCGGCTGGTTTTATTGCTTGCTGTTGGGTATTTTTATCTTGTTCGCCAAATAAACTAAAAACACTTGTATTGGCATCAAGCTCATTTAAATTACGCGCAACAAAGTTTATTTCTTTTTGGCCTGGTAAAAAGACTAAAACACTACCAGTTTGCTCTGCTAAAGCTTGTTTAATGATACGCGGGAGCTGCTCTAACCAACGTGTTTCATCTTTTAAAGGAATATAAACTTCATCTATTGGGTAACTGCGCCCTTCACTTGTGATCACAGGACAGTCATGATCAAACGAAGCCAGCTTTTGAGTAATATGCTGTGCATCTAACGTTGCTGACATTAATAATACTTTTAAATCATCTCTTAAAGCTGACTGTGTTTCTAAAGCAAACGCTAATGCGGTATCTGCGGCAATTGATCTTTCATGAAATTCATCAAATATAATTAAATCGACACCTGTTAACTCAGGATCGTTTTGCAGCATACGTGTCAACATGCCCTCAGTTACAATCTCTAAACGAGTATCTTTGCTGACTTGTTTTTCTTGGCGTATGCGTAAACCAATGCTTTGGCCAACTTTTTCATTTTGGCATTGCGCCAAATAACCTGCAATATTACGCGCAGCTAAACGCCTAGGCTCTAACATAATGATATGTTTAAAGTGATTATCTCTAATAAGTTGTAGCGGCAACCAAGTTGACTTACCCGCACCAGGCGGCGCTTGTAACAAAGCCATTGTATTATTATTTAAGGTTTCAACTAATGAGGGATAAATTTCTTCAACAGGTAACAAGGTTATTCAACACATAAAAATAGATTTAAAACATTGTAACCCATACATTGCTCTGTTTTACATATTTTGAAACATTTCCACGATGAACTTTTTATTCTTTGTGTGGCCTACTTATATAATCGCATTAGAAAAACTATAAATAGGGAACATCACTTTATGAGTAAATTAAAAACTTTTTGGAAAAATAATAGGCAACTTGTTGTATTTATCGTTTTAATGTCTGTATTTAGAAGCGCTGTAGCCGATTGGTATACAGTGCCAACAGGTTCAATGCAGCCAACCATTAAAGAAGGCGATCGCATTGTTGTAAATAAAATGGCGTATGATTTGAGAATCCCTTTTAGTCAAACTTCTTTAATCAAAACAGGAGAACCTGAACGTGGAGAAATTGTTGTTTTTGAATCAGATGCCGCACAAAATCGTTTAATAAAACGTGTAATTGGACTACCCGGTGACAAAGTCAGTTTAAAAGATGAAGTTTTATTTATTAATGGTGAAAAGCTTAATTATGCTGTAACAAACCAAAATAATAATGAACTATTTGCCAATGAAACAATTAACGGTTTTACCCATAAAATTCGTATCGAAAAAAATGGCAGTGACCAGTTTAGTAATTTTGCTACAACTATCGTGCCTGAAGATCATTATTTAGTAATGGGGGATAACCGTAAAAATAGTGCTGATTCACGCGCTTATGGTTTTATTCCAAGAAGTGAACTTAAAGGTAAAGCCACGACTGTTGCCTTTTCACTAGATTATGATGATTATCATATTCCTCGCTCTGATAGATTTTTAACAGATCTTTATTCTGAATAACGGTTAATTTTGTTTATAAGGCCATTATTTAATGGCCTTATTCAAGCTTTATAATTTAAAGTAAAACTTTTTTGCAACAATCAAATGTCATTAATTTTGTTAAATAGTTTTCCACTTCAGGATGCTCTTCTAAAAGCTTAAAATCACGTGTAACAGTATTTATATAGTGCAGCATTGGCGCTAATAAGGCATCAGCAATACTTAATTGCTCACCATTTATAACCTGATTATTACTTGCTAACTCTTGCCCTATAATGCTTAAAGCATTATGGACATTTGGTATTCCCGCTTTAACAACATCCATACGTACAGTGCCATTTTCTCCTTTTGGGAATGCAAATTCGACTAAAAATTCTCTTAAAATTGCCTTATCGATATCAATAGATGCGATTGCACAAAAAGCATCGTGATAAGCAGATTGCTTAGCTGATTCGAACTGTACTTTAGCTCCTACAAAATTATTATCTAAATAACGACAAATTGAACTAGTTTCAGCAAGAGCAAAATCCTGATCTAATAAGACTGGAATTTTACCAAATGGGTGCAGCTCTAAATGCTGTTCAGATTTAAATGCAACTGCTTCATCTTTAATGTTAAAACCGTATGTATAAGGTATCGATTTGTATTCACATACAATCATGACTGTGCGCACAAAATTAGACATTTTTTCGCCATAAATATGTACTAAGTTATTTTGATTATCATCTGCCATTTGCTTCATTCCTTTTTAATAAGATGCCCTCAATTTAATTACTTTTAAAATATGTTCAAGAACATATTTTAAATCCGTGGCATAATTTATTAACCACAGTGACTGGAACAAAAAAATGGCTTGGAATAAAGAACACAAACAACAAACAAAAGAAAAAATATTAGTCAGTGCTGCAAAGTTATTCGCCCATAACGGTTTTGAGAAGATTTCTATAGACCAAGTCATGCAAGAAGCAAAGCTGACTCGAGGCGCTTTTTATGCTCATTTTAAATCGAAAAGTGATTTATATTCACAGGCGATTATAAAAGGTGCGCAAGCCGCACAAACCCGTAAACCTAAAAATAGTAACGCCAGCTTAGCCAATATAGCGCAATATTATTTAAGCCAAACCCACAGAGATGAATATGATGAACCTCCCTGCCCTTTAGCTTTTTTAGTGTCTGATATTTCACAGCAAAATGAAGATATTAAAAATACATATACCCAAATATTTAAAGGGTTTGTTAATCAAGCAAATGAGCATACTGAGGATCAGCAAAAAGCATTGCAAAGTGCAGTACTTATGATTGGAGGCTTAGCTATTTCTAGAGCATTAAGCGATGAGGATTTAAGCAATGACCTATTAACTGCATGTCAAAAGGCCATTAATGAATTTTGAGAATTAACACTAGATCAGTGAGTTGTTTTATTTGCTAATCTGATACTGATCAATACACATAAGGCTATTAAAATAAAACTTGTCCATATGGTACTTTGAAAACCATATTGCTGGTATAAAAACCCAGATAATATCGTACCTAACAATCTACCGCTGGCATTTGCCATATAATAAAAACCAACATCTAATGATGCGTTATCACTATTAGCATAATGTACAATTAAAAATGAATGAACTGCAGAGTTAATAGCAAATACCACAGCAAAAAACAATAAACCAATAACAACCACATTTTGTGCCGAAAGCCCCATAGCGTCTGCTACTATCATGCTTAAAGGCGCTGATAATAATGCTAATGCACTTTTTACAGCGGTATTAGCACTTGGATGTTGCGTTTTAAAACCTAATATATTTGGCGATATTGATTGCACTATGCCATACAAAATAACCCAAGCTGCCATCAAAACACCCACTGAGCTATGATGCCAATTTAGCTCCGATATTAAAAATACCGGCAAAGCGACCACAAACCATATATCTCGGGCACTAAACAAAAAGAACCTAGCCGCAGATAGTAAGTTAATTGATTCACTTTTTGAGAATAGCTCACTAAATTTTGCTTTATATTTGTTAGATTTTAAACTCGACTTTAAATTTAACGCACATAAAATGGCTACAAAAAGCAAACCACCAGCCATAATGTAAAGTGCATTTTGATAACCAAATACACTTAATAAAACACCGCCTAAAAAGAAGCCAATACCTTTAAGTGCATTTTTTGATCCCGTTAAAATACTCACCCATTTAAATAAGGTTGAACCATCATTTTCTGGTACTAATTGTTTAATGGCTGTTTTAGCACTCATTTTATTTAAGTCTTTAGCGATACCAGAAATTGCCTGCATCATCATGACAAAAATAATACTCAACCACTGAGTTTGTGCTAACAAAATAAGCGCGACAATTTGTAATGCTAAACCACTAAACAAAGTGGTTTTCAAACCAAATCTGGCACCTAACCAACCACCAAATAAATTAGTGACTATGCCAAAGAATTCATAGAACAAAAATAATGAAGCGACTTCTAACGGGCTATAACCAAGCTGGTGAAAGTATAAAACCACCAGCATGCGAAGTGCGCCATCTGTAAGTGTGAATCCCCAATAAGAACCTGTGATCCACATATAATCTTTAATGCTTTGTTTCATTTGTTTATTACTCTAACTAGCAAAAAGATTCCCGCTAAATAACTTCGGGAATGACTCTTTTTATTTAGCTACTACTTTAGCTAATGACTTTTTTGATCTATTAAATCAACAATATCTTGCATGCGGCTCACATAATTGATTTCGTTATCGTACCAAGCAAGTACTTTAACCATGGTTTTATTAATCACTTGAGTAGATAAACCATCAACAATTGCACTGTGTTGGTCACCAACAAAATCAACTGATACCAGTGGACGATATTCAATATCTAGAATACCTTTTAACTCACCATTTTTTGCATCTTCAAAAAGCTGATTGATTTGCTCTACTGAGGTTTCTTGTTCAGTCTCTATGACTAAATCAACTAAAGAGCCACTTAATAATGGCACTCGTACAGCTAAACCGTTTAACTTACCTTGAAGCTCAGGGAATATCGTCATAATAGCTGTTGTAGAGCCTGAACTTGTTGGAATAAGTGACTCACCACACGCACGAGCACGGCGTAAATCTTTATGTGCTTTATCAACGATTGTTTGGGTATTTGTAATATCGTGAATTGTTGTCATTGAACCATGCTTAATACCAACAGACTCTTTTAAAACCTTAATAACAGGTGCTAAGCAGTTTGTAGTACATGATGCCGCAGTGATCACATTATGCAATTGTGCATCATAATCTTGATGGTTAACGCCATATACTAAGTTAATTGCACCATCATCTTTTACAGGACATGCAACTAATACCTTTTTCAAACCTTTATCTAATAAACCTTGAAATAAAGCTGATTTACGATATTTCCCTGAACAATCGATAAGTAAATCTATGTTACCTACCGGTAATTCATTCAAATCAGAAGAACTTGTGACATCTATTTTTAAATTGTCGATTAATACTTGAGATTCTGTCGCTGTAATTTCATTATCTTTAAATCGCCCTTGAACTGAATCAAACGCTAATAAATGAGCCGCTGTTTTAGCATCACAAGCAGGATCATTGATATACACAATTTCATGAGTACCTTGATCTATTAATAAACGAGTAAGTAATTTACCCATACGACCAAAACCATTAATAGCAACTTTCATTTTTAGTTCCTTAATCACAACAACTTGTTTTAAATTGATTTATATCTATACAACATTGCTCATCTTGCAAAAGCTGCACTTTTAATATTGTCAGCACATCTAGCTTATCTGCTGACAATTTTGAGTTTATTTCATAATAACGCCAAGTCCCCGAACGGCTTACGGTAACAATATTGGCATTTTTTAAGTAAGTTAAATGTCTACTGATCATACTCTGTTGTAAATCGAGTGTAGTCACCAGATCACACACACATACTTGTTGATTATTTAACAGTATATTTAAAATTCTTAGCCTAACTGGCTCACTGCACGTTTTATAAAATTGAGATATTTCAGTTAACATTCGTATATACGGATAAGCAAATATAGCGTAATTATATTGAAATTCTATAAAGGAGCAAAGACTATTTTGTAATAAATAAAATAAAAGTTATAAACCTTTGATGTGACATTAATAATAAATTCATCAAAATCACTTTTGCAATAAATTAAACGCTATGTCAGGAGATATATTTAAAGAACATAGACCAACTTTAGGTCCATCAAATAATAAGACTGAACATATCTGTAGGCTGTTTCTATTAATCAAATCATCAAAAAGAGTTAAGTAATTGGCTTTCATACATACTAGATATAGCATAAATTAAAAATTGTAAGAATAGTTCATATATAAAGTTAACAGTAAATTATTAGACATGTCTTCTATACTTGAAATATCCATTAGTAAAACTTGTAGTTTAAAATGCCTCATAAAAAAGTAAATCAGGATAAACTACTAAACTATACAATTAAATTAATCACTAAATTAACCTCTAAAAAAAGTTCTTTAGCTTTAGTTGATTGTATTTTAGAAGAATTAATTAAATTACCTATGATAGAACTTTGCCGCTTGTATGAAGTTCATCATGAACATGGGGGAACAATTAATTCATTAATGGATATAAATCACCTTCTTTTTAAAGAAGTAATGGAAAAGCCTTGGCAAGCTAAAGATAGTTCAGAGCCCCCAAGTATTTTAGCTCACTGTATTGTAGAAGCTAAACCGATTGCTGCTCCTATAGAGCATTCTGATAGTATTCAACTCGCTTACCCTATTATTCCTACAAGTAAAGGGTTAGTACGCTTATTAATTATTGAAACTAACAATGAAGATCTCTCTCATATATTACTTCAGACAGAAAGCTTTCAAGCTCTTTGCAATTTATTTGAGCTTTTTGATTTATTAGAACGAGATCAACTTACAGGTTTTTTCAATCAGCATTTACTTGAAGAATCGTTAATCTTTTTTTCTGACTTGGCTGTTCAATTTACTCAGCAAGCAAATCGAAATGGAAACAAAGCCTGGTTAACAATACTTGAAATTGAAGGAATAAAACAACTAAAAAAAGAACACGGTTTTTTATATTATGATGATGCTGTTTTAGTTATTTCATATATTATTAAATGTTGTTTCAGAAGTTCAGATTTATTGTTTCGCTATCAGGATGGTTGCTTCATAAGTTTATTAGTCTGTGATAATGAAAAAGAAGTAGAATGTGCCTTACATAGATTACAAAAAGATTTACAAAAAAATTGGCCTTCAATACTGCCAAACGATAATTTTCATGTTGCTTTTACTTCACTAGATAATGACAAACCAGCTACATTAGCAATAGAGCAACTGTATACTGCATTACGTCATTTGAAAGAAAATCAACTTAATGAAACTTTAAATTTTCAAAAATTACAAATTAATAATATCCAAACAGATCAATCAAGCATTGAAGGTAATATCGAGCTATTTTAACACATTGAAAAATCGGTTATTTACTTGTTAACCTTAATAAATTATTTTAATTGCTTTTGAAAATCCTGCATTACATCATCTAAGGAAGCAATAATATTCAAATGACTATCTGCCATTTGTTCAAATTTAAGCAATGTTTTTTCTGTCACCTCAGTGAGATTCAACTCTTCCTCATCTGTTAACTGTAACTGACTAAAGACTTCAAAAAAGATTAAAGATTGCTCTGTATGGATTTTATTTGTTTCTGCAGTGAAGTTTTTCATTTGTTTTTTTATTTGAGTTAACTCTGATTCGATTTTACAAAAATAGAGTTGTTTAATTTTATCTTTATTAAGTGCGCTTAATTGGCTTTCAGCACATTCTATAAATGCGGCTAATACATCTAATAACTGACCTTTTTTAACTTCATCTTCAGGGATGTTTTTTACTAGAAAGCTTAAGTTTTCTGTTTGAATAAAATAACGACGGCCTACATTTAAAATTCGCTTTCCAGTCTGCATTGCTAAATTGAGTAAATCTTCCTCCATACCTGTTGCTTCATCGGTTGGGCTACCCCAAAAACTCAAATGTTGATTTTCATTAATCGCAATTGATGCGATTAAATCCAAGTCATTAAAGTATTTGAAAATGGTATTTATAAAAGAATTAATATTACGACTTAATAAACTAGATTGAATTGCTTTAGCTGTTGTGCCCCAAACAAAAGAATCTGACATAGCAGCAAAAACGACTTCATTAGAAGATTTTTCCGCTTCTCTGACTGCATCAAATGAGTTTTTTACTTTTAAAGCAAAATCTATTTTATGGGTTAATATTGTAGGCTGAAAATTCTTCTTATCTATCCACTCAATCGCCCCACTATTAAATGCTTCCATTTTGATATCTAAATCATCTGAAGCACTTATAAAAGCAATGATAGGAAGTGTATCTTTAGATTTTAATAGATTAGCAATATCAATGCCTACACCATCTGGTAAATAATAATCAAGTAGTACAACATCATATCTTTTATCTAAAATAAGCTCAGATGCTTGCTTAACTGAAAATGCCTTATCTATCTGATAGCCCTCACCTAAAGACAAAGATATAAGATCATTTAAACAAATATCATCTTCAACAACTAACGCCGATATAGACATAGTAGCAATCTCTTAAAGTCACTCTTTTATAAGACTAGCAAAAAAATACCTAATCATGATCAATAATTTCAGTTTCTACGGAGGTTTCATTAAATTCAGCCAAACTCCTCTCTTCTGCATTATTACTTTTACCATTAACAGTGATTAGCCTTATTCCTCTTGTTTGGAACGCTACCTTCTTACTCTCTTGAGCCAACTTATAAATTCCTCCTAAATCTTGTTTCTTTACCTGCCCTAAAGGAGAAGTACTTGCATAAAGTGTCAACTTTTCACTTCCAAAAGGTGGAGCGACAAGTAATTCAAAATTATCATTAATATCTGGAACTTGATAAGTCACTGAGCCATTAAAATGGTATTGAGAGCGATTAGGGTTTGGTAATATTTGCAATAAATTACCGCTAGCATCTTTATAAGTTAAACGACCATAAAAAGGCTTGTTACCTTTAATATAAATTCTCATATATTGACCAGGTCTAAATTGCAGCTGATTTGTCCAAAGCTTTACAGTTAATGGCGCTGTTGGATTGTTCATGAGCAATTCTGATTGCATATTGGATAATGTTGAAACAGGAAAAACTTCAGCCATTAATGAAATAAAATAACAGTTTTTTTTATCATCCCAGCTTTGCTTAACAATAGATAAAACTTTAACTTCCGCTTGAGCAAAAGATTTAATTAAATCTTTTTCTAACTTAAAGTTTTTCACTTTTGTTTGCACTGAAACATAGGTTTTTGCAAACTCTACCGCCTGTCGTTTTGCATCTAATAAGGCTTGAGACTCAACCTGTTTTTTTGTTTCTCCTTGATTTAAGCATGCACTGCCTTTTGCATTTGTGATTGATGATTGTTCTGCATGAACCTGATTCAATAAGATATAAGCTAACAAGAATAAGAGTGAATACCTTACTTTTATATTCAATATATTGATTATCATTGAATTAGAACTCCAATCTTAAGCCTGCATTAAACTGGGTTTGATCAACAAAGTCTTTATCAAACATTTCATCAACAGTAACAAAAATAGTCCATCCATCAGGGAAAACTGATACTAAACTGATACCCGCTCTACCATAGTGTTGATCAACGGCATCGCCCAATACTGTAAATTCATTTTTCCCTGTATCAGAAATAAATCGTGACGTTGTTGTTTGTATATCTGCATCAAATAGATTTTCATATTCAACAAAAACTTGCGGCACAACAACAGCAATATGGGTATTTATGGCATATGAATATTTTAAACCTAGGGTAAATAGAGTTTCATTAACGCTTTTATCATTCACATGCATAGCAAACCCTGCACCACCAGATTCCGAGTAGCCATCAATTTTAGATTTTTGATAATTAACCCGGCCATAAACTTGATAATTATTTTCCCCAGAAAAATAATCCCAACCAACGCCTAAACCTAAAACAAACTGCTTTCCAGATGAATCAGCGGAAGTAACAACATCTAAGGTAGGGATAGTTCTTGAGCTTTCTTGAAATAAAGCAACTCTTGAAAACTCATAATCAGTCCATGAATAAGACATGAGCGCATCTAAATAAAAAGACTCTGTGATATTTTTTGTAGTAAATATATTAAAACTAATTGTATCTGAGGTGCTGTTACCTTCAGTATTCCCTGGAGCAAAGTTACGCCCAGGTAAATCTTCATCAAATTGGGTATCATAATTTTCAAAACTCAACATCCCACCAACTAACCAATCATCTGCAAGTCGATAATCAATACCACCCTGAGCCTTTACAGAATCCGTATTGTAACCCCTTTCAAAGTTAGTTAACTCATGATCTAAATCACCACTTTCGCCACCGAGTAAAAAGCTCATACCTTCTAGTTGAAAACTATCCATAACACTCTGGTTGTTTTTCGCTTGATCCATATGAGATTTATTCTTATCTCTTTGCTGTTTCATTTTTTCTTGTAATGCTTTGATCCTAGAGCGGGTTTGCGCTAAAGCATTGGCCATATTACTCAATGATTGTGTTGGATTTAAAGAGTCTTCGCTGTCACCTGATAAATCACCATTTTCTGAATCCACATTACAGCGTTTATCAAACTCGGAACCGTTAACTGCAGAATTACACGCTAGAAATAGAAAGTTTTGAAATTCATCGGATGCAGCTGTTATTTGAGGAGAATAGCTCACTGATAAACCACAAATAATTGTAGTAATTACACTTTGTTCTGTATTCATAGTCATTACCCTTAATTTGAATGTAACTTATAAAATACAAAGTCTCCGGCTTCATGCCCCGCAAACTTTAAAGGTGCATACTCTGGCACTTGTTCAAATCCCACTTTATTCACATTTGATTGAATATGAGGAGAAACAGCTTTAAAAAGCTCATAACCTGTTAATGCACCTTTATTTTTATTTAAAGCTTGAATAAGTTCAGTAGCAAATACCGAATTTTGACCATTGATACTATCGAGTACAGGCGCTACACCGCCTGAAGTAAATGCGATTCGACTTTTAGCACCTGAAAGAGAGGTCAATAGTTTTAATTTATGATCATGGGAGTTTTCATGACCAATAATGCCGATTGCAGAACGAGACATCATGCCTGAATAACAAGAATCGGCTATCACTAATAATTGTTTCGCTGGCATAATATTTAGCATATCTGTGATCATGATATTTGAGACCCAATTAGCAGGGCTATTAACTTCAGCATCAATTGGTAACCAGTAACCTCTACGGTTTACGCTATCTAATTGGCCATGCCCTGCGTAATAAATTAATAGATGCGTATCATCAGAAAAGTCTTTTTTTAAATCATTTAATGCCGATAAAATTTGATACCTATCAACATCAATCATCAAAGTCGTGGTAAAACCATATAGGTTTTTTAATATTTGCTCTAACGCCTTAGCATCTTTTGTAGCAGTTTTTAATAAAGGTAACGATGTATAATTATTATTACCAATAATTAAAGCATGGTAATGATAGCTTTCATTTGATGTATCGAATACAACTCCCAATTTATCATAATCTTGTAAATCAATTTTTTGCTGCTTTTGATTCAAAGGAAAACTGAGCTGTATTTTATTATTGTGTTCATCAATAGCTAAAATATTCACAACATCTAAGTTTGAAAGCACTTCCCCCTTAAACATCGACCCCATTAGTTTTGCAGGTTTTTGGTTTATTAAAACCTGAACCACATTATTAGTTGACTGAACTTGCCCTACAATTAGGGTGGTTTTAGCTTGTTTCTTTGCCTCTTTTGATACGATCCTAAGCCCTCTTTGGTCAAGTTCCGGTTCAATTATCAAAATTTTAGAGTTATTTTCATTATTTATATTTGATGTAAGTTCAGAACCGATACCTTTGATGTTAGAAGCTTGTTGATACCAAAATAAAGCCATATTTTTATCTTGTTCAAGTCCTAGGCCTTGCTCAAATAAATTAGCTAAATTAATAGCCGCTCTTGAAAAACCTTGCTCTGCGGCTTTTAGATACCAATGAGCAGCAATACCATAATCAGGATTTACTCCTTGACCCTTTTCATACATTTCACCTACATATGTTTGTGCTGTAGCATCCCCTTCCTTGG
>Ga0209396_1001327_pt1 | contig 27592 bp, 22 predicted proteins | sample GOMGulsemesocosm_6_FD_184638 | JGI IMG/M metagenome (GOLD analysis project Ga0209396, IMG submission 184638) | Methane-oxidizing microbial communities from mesocosms in the Gulf of Mexico - GOM8C Gulf of Mexico (SPAdes) (version 2) | ecosystem: Environmental > Aquatic > Marine > Cold seeps... | reverse complement strand
GTGACAGTTTTAAGACTGTAGCCCAGTAAACATCAGGGTTGTTGGCTTGTTTTGGCGATTATACTAAAATTCGAAGGTAGCTGATCCGGCTAGCGCTTTTCAGACGTAGCGGATCAGCAATAATTAGATTATTGATTGATTAGGCTTTTGATTAGGCTAACCATCTAATTATCTATCCTCATAGCGCTGATGTTTGAAGAAAATACCATTATCCCCAAAGTTTGAAAGTTTAAAATCAGACGTCAGCTTAATAGTCCCAATTTTCTTTGCGCTATTACGGCGGTCATTGGCATAACGCTTATTCCAACGTGGGAAGATTGAGGTACGAATGCTCTTGCTGGTGGCATAAATATCGTAAAGATCTTCGCCAGCAGTCAGCGATACTAGATCAGTACGGAAATCATGGGCACTTGAAGAGAACTTATTCTTCACATTTGCGCTGGGTACAAAGTAGATTTGAGTCGGCGAATTAGCATTGCTAGCTGAACTGCCATCTTGATTGGTATCAGCCATGGCATCAACCATCAAACGAGTTGGCTTACTGGTTACCGCTGAGAAGATTAAGGCAGTTCCTAGTGTTTCATTTGCTTCTGGAGAAACGTATTGAGACAGTTCGTTAGCAAAGAAATCCTGATTATTACCTTGTCCCGATAAGGTATATAAAGCAGAAACGTTTTCGGATGGCTTATTATCCACAAACGATTTCCATGCCAGTCCTGGCGCAAAACCACGATCGCTAGGATCACCCGTTACGGATAAGCGTAATAAACCACAATCAGCACCTTGGAAAAGGCCGGTATACTCAGAGCTATCTGCGACGAATTGAACTTTAGCGACGGCACCATGGGCGTGAATAGGCTTTTTATAACCTGGAGGGGCGACATCTTTTTGGTCGTTTACTTTATCCCAAAGTACGCGATTAATGAGACCTAATATATCAACCTTCTCTAACGCTGGAATTTCATCAGCCTTAAACTCGCTGCGCAAAACACCGTTATTCCATAAGTGCTGTTGCTTTTCACAACCGGCCCAAGAGTCGTAATTATCAGGAATATTTAGACCCCAAGGTTTAAATGCGTTTTCAACCCCAATAAGACTAGAAACTAATTCCGGATAGTGACGGCGTAATACATCAACCATAGTATTGTTTTCGACCCAATCGATACCTTCGGCGGTATAGACTTCATCGGTATAATCAGCAGTATAGAAGCGGTCGGTGATTAAACGGCGTGACGCATTCATGATAAAAATCTGAAATGCAGTTTCGCCAAAAGCAAAGCCTTCTGGACGCACAGTTTCAGCCAGTTGACCCACTAATGCATCAATCTGTTCGACATCGTTATTATATAAACGCTTAAGTTCGGTTAGCGTTTCAGCATTGCTGGTAAGGTCTTCAAACTTATTAATCGGCGTTAAACCAATTTGACGGCGGAACTCGTTATAGCGAGGAACACCACGTTCACGATCACGGATAATATCCACTGTTGCCAAATCAATATTGCCCATTAAAGGAATAGAAAGATTACGTAAGAACTGTGGATAGTTATGCAGGGTTAATGAACCTGGATGGGTAATACCAAAGGAATACCATAAACGATTAGCACCTTGAGCACTCATAATATCTTCAGCATCACCATCACGAGTATCTTCAATAGCGATACGCTCACTCACGACATTGGAGCCTATATCATAAACTTCAACATCATCGCGCAATAGTGGGTGCATGCGGTATACAGCAACAAATTCTTCGGTAAGGCTGTAAGCCGTGCCCGCATTATCTGCTTGGCGTGAGCCGATTAAACCGCCAATGGCATGTTCAAGAAAAGCAGCGTCATCTAGCTTGTCTTTAAGCGCTGGATTAAATCCTAATGTTTTCTTAACAAATGAATCTGTCTTGGCTAAATCTTCAGCCAGTTTGGCTACGCCATCTTGGAAGCCATCACGACCTTCGCGATCGCCTAGTAAACCCCACCAGTTGGCATACATAGCGCGTTCCGTTACTGGGTTAGCAATAATCGCCGGCGTCCATTCTACTGTATGTATTTTTGCCATCAGTGCAGCATTAATTAAACGTGCTTTATCAAATAACCACTGGTCTGAACGGCCCGGGTTATTCGCGGCTACCATATCGGCAATAGCATTGTGTTCAGATACAAATAATTGATGCAGCATGCTTAAGCCTACCCACCAGTTATCATTGAAACCTGTAACGGGTACGCCAGATAAAAATTCAGTCGGTAGACTATTGTCGCTATTAACGGCTAAGCGGCCACCAGAAAATGCACGAACTGCATCCGATTGGTTTTTATTGCTGCCGTATAATTGAGAGCCATCCCACCAGTGAGTATTGTTATTACGATAACTATTAGGATATTGCTCCTCATCACTGGTACGCGTTGGGTCAGCTTGAGTGCGCTTAATTTCTAGTTGGCCCGTACCGAATTCATCACCGGGTGGCAGTGGTACTATAATCGGCTCGCCCACTTCACTCTGGCTATGATCGACCCAGTCATGCACCATGAATTGAATCCAAGATGCTGCGATAAAGTTTACTGACGTTGCAGGTTTAAACTCATCTCGGCCCATAACTGAATTACTCACATCCCTTGGATTGGGGGTGAGTAACGTATCGGTCTCGCCTTCTGCAGCAGAAAGTTCAACGTTACGGCCAAAGCGGCGTAGTGCAGCACCTTCTGCTGGATTATCTAAATTATTACAGGTTCCATCTTCTGTTCGTGCGGTTAAACTTCGATCATCACAAACGATGTTTTCGTTGTATTCACCATAACGTTCGAAATCAAATAAGTTGTTATCAAATAGCTCCTCTCGCTCAAATGCGAGAACCAATAACCCGGCAAAAATACCGAGGGTTCCTAGTTTGGTCAAAGCGGGCCATGAAACCCATACGGAATTCAACATGTGCTAATCCTTAATGTTATTTTTATAATGAAAGTTGATATGACTAGTTATGTTTTTTCGGTGAATTATTTTGTTTTTATTATGAAGAATTGGATTAGCCATTTTCATGCCAGATATTAATTTATGAATTAAATCATAGAGAAAGAGAGAATATTTTTTCAAACTTTTGCGAGTTGTTACTTTAAGTAAGTCAGAATTTTGTAAGGAATAAACGTAAAATGACGGGTTTTGAAAAATAAATATTGTAGGAATAATACCCATTATTTTATTGGTGTTTTAATTTAGACATATCCGCTGAGGTATTGGCGCAAAGAGGCTAGAGCTTCTGCGCCGTTAAAATGTCATATGATAAAAAATCGGTCAACTAGCATCATGGCTAGTTATTGTGTATTCATATCACCATTAAATTTTAGAGCCAGCTCGGTATTATAAGCATTGCCGGGCCTATGCCAATTGTGAAAAATTAATAGATAGAGAGATCGATGAATGATGCAGTAAAATTAAATTATTTTTAAAAAATTGTTGAAATGTAATAGTGCATTAATTGTGAATTAATACACTTATCTGAAACAATTGTTGCGAGGTTATTTAAACCTGATTTGCCGCATCCTTCATAGTATCGGCAAGCACTGTATAAACCTCGGTCCAAGATTGCTTAATAGCAGGAGTGAAGGTGGCGCCTAATGTTTGTGCGAGCATCCACAAAATCGCTTCTGCCACGGTATTATAATGCTGCGGGCGTACGCCGTATTTTACATGGCGACGACCAAGATCTTGCACCGCTGGAACAATTGCTTCTAGGTTATTGAGACTGCTTACCGCAACGCCCAAAATCTGCATCAGCTTTTTTCGCTGATCAGCCATATCGGTTTTGAACATAGACCTCAAGCTAGGATCGAGCTCGAAAAGTTTACTGTAAAATAAAGCGGCGGCATCATCGGCAATGGGAACAATGATATCAAAGGTGCGTTGTACGTTATCGATCGTGCTGGGATTCATTCTCATTCCTTAAGTCGTGCGCATAAAAAGCGGTATTGATTACAGCTTAGTTAAAGAGTTAAGAATCACCATATCCTGTTATTAATAATTTACCGAAAAGCTAATTTTTAATCGTTTTTATGATGCTTATTCCAAGTCGTTTTGCCATACGGTTTAAGTTTGCTCGGTCGGTCTTAAGTTGGCGAGCTGCTGCAGACCAGTTGCCATTATGTTGATTGAGGGCATTGCTAATGAGTTGGCGCTGAAAGTCTTCTGTTGCTGATTTGATTCCAAGTTCAGGTTGCGAGAATAAAACCGTCGCGAGTGCTGCTGAATTATTGTCCAGATTAGAGCCCATATTAGTTTCCAAAGTACTAATGAGCTGGCCGATATGAGTTAATTCAATGGTAATGATGCCGCTAGCAGAAGGCTCACTTTGGTTTAGATTATTGCTCTGACTATTCTTCGCCTTTAATGCCGCTCGATTGATCATATGCTCCAGTTCACGGACGTTGCCGGGCCAGTCGTATTGCTTGAGGTACTGAGTAACTTGAGGGCCGAATTTAATTTGCTGGACGCCTAACTTACGACGAATCTGTTCGACAAAATAACCCGCCAGTAAGGCAATATCATTGTCCCGTTCTCGTAACGGTGGGACTTGGATAGGGTATACCGTTAAGCGATGGAACAGGTCTGAGCGAAAACGGCCCGCTTCTACCTCTTCTTTTAGGTTGCGATTCGTCGCCGCGATAATCCGCACATCAACGGTATGGGTTTTGTCCTGGCCAACGGCCTGAATTTCTTGGCTTTGTAATGCACGCAATAACTTACTTTGTACGGCTAAAGGGATTTCGCCAATTTCATCAAGAAACAAGGTGCCACCGTCAGCGATAGTGAACTTACCTGAACGGTTTTCACTGGCACCGGTGAATGCGCCCTTGCGGTGACCAAATAACTCGCTCTCAATTAGGTTTTCCGGTAAGGCCGCGCAATTGACATAAACCAGCGGCCCTTCGCTACGGCTTGATTGTTGATGCAAGGTACGTGCGACGAGTTCCTTGCCGACTCCCGTCTCTCCTGATATCAAAGCGGTGAAATCAGATTGGGCGACGATTTGAATTTCTTTCTTTAGCTTATTCATCGTTGAGCTGTTCCCTATTAGCTCGCCACCATCCTTGATTAAGGCTTCATGCGTTAGCTCGGCAACCACTTGGCGGTTGTGAGACGCGTGCTGTTCTAGCAGATTCAATGTCAGAGCCGTTTTTAATGACGCCGCAGACATAGCTGAAATGATATCGAGGGTGCGCTGAGGAATATCATCAAAGCTATTAGGCGTCAGGCTATCTAGAGTTAATAAACCAATCAGAGATCCTTCAAATAATAACGGTAAGCCCATGCAGGAGTGCACTGGCAGATCTCCTTCGGTCGCGAGTAATAATCCGTCATAAGGGTCAGGTAGCTGGCTATCACTTTCAAAGCGTACTGGAGTTGTGCTGGCACAAATTTGTTGAAAACGAGGGTGTTGGTTTATTTCGAAGCGTCTTCCTAGGGTATCTGGGCTGAGACCTTGTAACGCCAGTGGTTTAAGGCGTTCTCCTTGGCGAGCGAGCAATACCACAGCATCACAGGGCACAGTCTTGCGCACAGTGGTTAATAAGCGTTCGAAGCGATCTTTATTGATCAGGCCGCTGCTTAAATCAATTGCCAATTCAATCAGGGAAGAATACGAAATATTAGCCATAGCGAACCAAGATAATTAAGGGGTGGGAGGCGATCGTGAATCTAAGGATAATATAGCACAGAGGAGTCTAAATGACTCAATTAATTCGTGTGTCAAATTGACTCTTATTCATTCGGCGGCTCTCTAAGTTATTGATATGTATGGATATTATTAGTTGGCATGCTCTTCGCTATAGATAGGGAAAGTTAATATTTAAATCGAGGTTCTCTAGTCATGTACTCCAACTTTCAGTTCTCAGATCAACTACCAGCTGTACCTAATGCTGAGCGCCTGCAGTGGTTATTATTGGCGGCTAATTGGCTCATGTTATTGGGATTAGCAGGAACCCTTTTATCGGTAGAAATCTGCTACGTTTTTGCTGAGCACTTTAGCTTTATGACCCAAGTAGTGGCCCATATTTCTATTCTGTTATTTGCCACCTTGATTAAGTTTGGCTACATCATGCGCTGCATCGCCTTGAAAGGTTTTGGTGAGCCGATATGAATGCTCGTTTTATTCATTCTTCCCTGTGGGACTTGGCATTTCGGCCCTTTTTTATTCTCGCGAGTTTCAGCTCGGTTTTGAGTCTTGGTCTGTGGCTGGTCTATATCAATAATGGGCAGCTACTCAATCAACAGCAAGTTTTACCGCCTGTGCTGTGGCACATTCATGAAATGTTCTTCGGGTTTACCTTGACCATTGCCGTCGGTTTTTTATTAACCGCAGTGCAAAGCTGGACTGGACTAAGAAGTTTACAAGGATACTCACTGTTCTTTTTAAGTCTGATTTGGCTCGCCATTCGGCTATTACTATTAGCGGATAAAACCTTGCTACCTTGGGTTATTTTTTTGCAGTGCTTGTGGTGGGTCATTGTCTTTGTTGCTTTTTCTCGTTTGCTTATTAAAGCGCGTAGTCAAAGGAATTACATATTCTTGCCTCTACTTTTTTGTTTAATGTTTTTACAACTGAATTTTTTATATTGGGGCAGTCAAGGTGAAGTTGAACTGGTAATACATTTAGCGCGTAGTGCGATATTGATTTTTTCAATCCTAGTGAGTCTTATCGCGGGACGTATTATTCCTCTATTTACTCGTAATGGCCTTGCGTCTGTATCGGCTAAAGAAAAAATAAAACAAATACCTCAGCTTGATTGGGCGATATTATTATTTTCCATACTGGGTACAAGTAATTTTTTATTAAATTACTTTTACAGCATGCCTTTCAGTCCCGCATGGGCACTATTGATTGTGGGTGTACTGCATCTAATTCGACTCAGTCAGTGGGCGAGTATTTATACACTGAATAATCCATTGCTTTGGTCATTGCATGCATCTTACCTGTGCTTGGCCAGTGGTTTGATATTAATAGCGATCAGTTTTTATAGCGAACTAGTACGAATTGCGGATGCTTTTCACTTAATTACCTTAGGTGTATTTGGCGGCATGATTTTAGCCATGATCAGCCGAGTATCCCTAGGACATACCGGCCGCCCATTACAGGTTAATAACTGGATAGCATTGGCATTTTTTCTGATCTTTATCGCTGCAATATTACGCGTAGTGTTTGCAGTTATAGGGCAGCCGTTATGGGCCTGGAACAGTTCGGCACTATTATGGATAGTCGCCTATTCAATATTCTTAAAGTTTTATATCCCAATATTAATGTCTGCTAAAAATAGCCCGTAGAGGCTAGCCATTAAATTAAAAACTCAGATCATAGAAAGAGAAGTAAAAAATATGTTAAGTAACGAACAAATCCGATTAGTAAAAAGCACGATTCCGCTATTGGAATCGGCGGGTACTGCAATTACCGATCACTTTTATAAGCGTCTATTTAGTCATCACCCAGAGCTGCAACATATTTTTAATATGGGTAATCAGAAGTCGGGTCGTCAATCTTTTGCCTTATTTTCGGCGATCGCTGCTTATGCAAAGCATCTGGATGATTTAGAAAACATACTGCCTATGGTCGAGCGCATTGCGCATAAACATACCAGTTTGAATATTCAGCCTGAACATTACGATGTTGTCGGTCATCACCTGATAGAGACATTACGAGAGTTAGCACCAGATCAGTTTACTACGGAAATAGAAGCGGCTTGGGTGGCGGCTTATCAGGTATTAGCAGGAGTATTTATTGATAAAGAAGCAGGTTTATATCACCAGCGTGATAATACGCTAGGTGGGTGGAAAGATGGGCGTCAATTTAAGCTGGTGGAGAAGCGTATTGAATCAGAGTTGGTAAAGAGTTTTATTTTTGAACCTGTAGACGGTGGACCTGTGATTGGTTATCAGCCTGGACAATATATAGGCATTGAAGTTGAGCCCGCAGTAGGAGGCTTTCGTGAGATTCGCCAATACTCGTTATCGGATAAGGCCAATGGTGAGCATTATCGCATTTCGGTGAAGCGGGAAATATTGGGCACTCCCGGTGTCGTTTCAAATTATCTCCACGATGGTTTAAGGCTTAATGATGAAGTGACCCTTTATGCCCCAGCGGGGGATTTTGTATTAAAGAAAACAGATAAACCTGTGGTATTGATCTCAGCGGGAGTGGGCTTAACTCCCATGCAAGCCATGCTAGAGACGCTGCTTTATGCTGAAAGCCATGCGGTAACGGATGGGCCAGAGGTTCACTTTTTACACGCCTGTGAAAACTCAGTTCAGCATTCATTTAAGAAACGCTTGGCGAGTTTATCTGAGCAAGGCAAGGTCAATGCACTGACCTGGTATAAATCAGAAACAGATAAAGCAGAGGGTATTCATCACGGATATATGGATATTGCTGCGGTTGAAGATTGCTTGCCGTTGACCTTAGCCGATTTCTACTTATGTGGCCCTGTGGGCTTTATGCAGTTTGCTAAACAGCAGCTAACCACCCTAGGTGTCAATAATGACAGAATCCACTACGAGGTCTTTGGTCCTCATGAAAGCTTTTAGAGGATGATATAGGTCAAAACCAGAAACGGAAGTCTGGTTTGATTGATTGAACTTTTCCTTAACTGAGGTATCCTAATTAGCGTCCTACTATAAATTGCATTGATTTATAGTACTGGTTTATAGCGCTCACTGATTATTTAGGTATCTTTACCTCATGAAGTCGAATTTCCATAAGCAGGTTTTAGTATTCGTTATGCTGCTGTCCTTTATCGGCCAGGTATTTGCGACGACTTCAATTTGCGCTATGGCTATGGACAAGGTCGAGGGTAATGGCATTTCTGCCATGTCTTCGGCTCCCTGTCATGACATGATGGACGACTCAACTAAAACCAGCTCAATCAGTAACGATTCGAGTATGGCTTGCTGTGATAACGAGTCGATGGGCATAAGCCATGACTGTGCTTGTCCCGATGGCGGCTGTGCTGCCTCAATCTCTTTTAGTCTTACTTCTTCAACCAGTTCTCTAGTGACTAGCGAGTTGGCTATTCAGTTCGCAAGCTCGAGCTTTATCAGTCAAATCAGCTCAGCGTTATTCCGTCCCCCCATCGTTTAAACTCCTTGTGAAAATTTCTTAGGCTTATGCATTTTTTGCATAGGGCTAGTTGTTCGTTATTTTTGAAAATTCTTGTGTGTTTTAGGTCGTAGTTATGAAAAATATTTTATATATCTTGTTAGGCGGGGTGATTACCCTGACTGTTTTGGGGCTAGCTAGTGAATTTCTAGACCGTGAATTTCTAGGCGATGGTTTCTTCAGTGGTGAGTCTGTCGCGGGAGGTTCCATGGCTCAAACCGGACCGGAGGTGCTCTATTGGGTAGCCCCCATGGACGCAAACTTCCGCCGCGATGAGGCGGGTCAGTCCCCGATGGGAATGGACCTAGTCCCAGTCTATGCCAATTCAAATGGCGGCAATGAATCAGGGGTGGTGGAAATCTCTCAAGGCATTATCAATAACTTGGGTGTTAGAACCGCAGAGGTGTCTTATAGCCAACCTAGGGTGAACTTCATTAGCAGTGGCCAGGTTCATTATCCTAAGGAAAGCCTGCTGCATTTCCATTCTCGCAGCAGTGGTTGGATCGAAAAACTCTATGTTAGTGATATGGGGCAGAAGATTAAAAAAGGCCAAGCCCTGTATGGCATTTATTCACTTGAACTGATCGATGCTCAGGAAGATTATTTACGTGCCTTAAAGGCAAATGATAGCGGACTAATTCGTGCGGCTAATAATCGTATGAAGGCTTTGCGGATTGATCGCAAGGTGATTCAACAATTAAAACGCAGTCGAAAAGTCAATCAGGTGACCACCTATTATGCACCCCAAGATGGTTATATTGAAAAATTGTCGGTTAACCAAGGTATGTATGTTAAACCGGAGAATGCTCTGCTTACTTTGGCTAGTTTAAATACTGTGGTAGTAGACGTGGAAGTCGATCATAGACAAGCGGCTTGGCTGAGCCAGTTTCCTGGAAGAATTCAGTGGACGTTATCCTCCGAGTTGATGCCGACTCAAGTTTGGCAGGGTGAGCTGGATTATATTTATCCCATGCTGAATGAAAAATTACGCACAGTGAGTCTACGTTTGTTAGTCAAAAATACCGATCAGCTATTAAAACCCAACATGTGGTTAAGCTTAGATGGAACCGTGGTTGCAGCGCAAAAAACCTTATTGATTCCAAGTCAGGCCTTGATTCGGGGCCAGAATGAAAATCGCGTAGTGCTAGCCTTAGGAGAAGGGCGCTTTAAATCTGTGGCGGTCAGCACCGGGCGTTATCTCGATCAGCAAGTTGAAATTGTCCAAGGCTTAGCCGCTGGTGACAGCGTTGTGACCTCAGCACAGTTTTTATTAGATTCTGAATCGGCCATTGATTCGGACCTCAAACGTATCGAAGCGGTTAAGCCTAGCATCAATGCGAAAATGGAAGATCGATTATGATTACTAATATAATTCGTTGGTCCATCGTTAATCGAATTTGGGTTTTATTGATCACCGCCCTTATTATTTTGGCTGGACTGTTTGCGGTTAAAAATACGGCGGTGGATGCAATTCCTGATCTATCCGACGTACAGGTCATTATTAAAACTTCCTACCCTGGGCAAGCACCACAGGTGGTGCAAGATCAGGTCACCTATCCATTAACCACCGCCATGTTATCCGTGCCGGGGGCGAAGACAGTAAGGGGATACTCTTTCTTTGGTGACTCTTACGTTTACATTATTTTTGATGATGAAACCGACCTGTATTGGGCCCGTAGTCGGGTACTTGAATACCTAAGTCAGGTAACGGAGCAATTACCTGCTAATGCCAAGCCTCAATTGGGCCCAGATGCCACGGGGGTCGGCTGGGTGTTTATTTATGCCTTAACCGATAAAAGCGGTCAGTTGGATTTATCCGAGTTACGCTCCCTGCAAGATTGGTTTTTAAAATACGAATTGCAAACCGTCGCTGGGGTTTCAGAAGTCGCTACTATTGGCGGCATGATCAAGCAATATCAGGTGCAGCCAGATCCACACAAGCTGCGCGCTTATGGCATTCCCTTATCACACATTCAAAATGCAATTCAGCAAGCCAGTCAAGAAATTGGAGCTTCGGTGATCGAAATGGCTGAAGCGGAATATATGGTGCGCGCCACGGGTTATATCAGCAGTCGTGAAGACCTCGCCGATATTCCGTTAGGCATCAGTGATAACGGACAGCCGTTATTTTTAACCGACGTTGCTGAAATTGTTGAAGGTCCGAAAATGCGTCGAGGCATCAGTGAACTCGATGGTGAAGGGGAAGTTGTCGGCGGCATCGTGATCATGCGCTCCGGAGAAAATGCCCAGCAGACCATCGAAGCGGTGAAAGAAAAACTGGCCCAGTTACAAGGGAGTTTACCTGATGGCGTTGAGCTGGTGACGGTTTACGATCGATCCGATTTAATCACCGCCGCCATTGATAATTTATGGGAAAAGTTAACCGAAGAATTACTCATGGTTGCTCTGGCCTGTATTTTATTTCTCTTCCACGTACGCTCTTCCTTAGTTGCTATTATCAGCTTGCCTATCGGTATTTTGATCGCCTTTATCATCATGTATGCCCAAGGGTTAAATGCCAACATTATGTCGTTAGCGGGTATCGCCATTGCCATTGGAGTGATGGTAGATGGTGCGATAGTTATGATAGAAAATATGCACAAGCATATGGAGCTCTCTTTACTTAAAGGCAGACCGCTCACCGATGCCAATCGTTGGCAGGTGGTTACTAAAGCGGCGACTGAAGTGGGGCCCTCACTATTCTTTAGCCTGTTGATTATTACCGTAAGCTTTTTGCCTGTATTTACTCTAGAAGCTCAGGAAGGAAAACTATTTTCTCCCCTCGCGTTTACCAAAACCTATTCCATGGCAGCGGCGGCTATCTTAGCCATTACCCTAGTGCCGGTTTTAATGGGTTACTTTATTCGTGGCAAGGTGATCAGCGAGCATAAAAATCCTCTGAACCGTTTGTTAATCTCTGGCTATCGGCCGTTATTAACTCGGGTGCTGAAATTTCCGAAACTCACATTGCTCACCGCATTAATCATCATGCTATCCACCCTGTATCCGGCGAGTAGATTAGGTAGTGAGTTTATGCCCGATCTGGATGAGGGGGATCTGATGTATATGCCCACTACTTATGCCAGTTTATCTGTGGGTAAGGCGCGGCAGATTTTACAACAGACCGATAAGTTAATTGCTACTGTGCCGGAAGTTGAACATGTGTTTGGCAAGATTGGCCGTGCGGATACCGCGACGGATCCTGCACCTCTAACCATGATAGAAACCTTTATCAAATTAAAGCCTAAGAGTGAGTGGCGTGAAGGTTTAACCACTAAGCAATTGCGAGAAGAATTTGATCAGCTGATTCAATTCCCTGGCTTAACCAATGCTTGGGTTATGCCGATTAAAACCCGCATCGATATGCTCGCTACCGGAATAAAAACGCCAGTAGGCATTAAAGTATCGGGACCCGATTTAAATGTGATTCAGAGCATCGGCCAGCAACTTGAACAGGTATTGGGCGAGGTCAAAGGCACGGCTTCGGTTTATGCCGAACGTGTGGCGGGGGGGCGATATATTAAGATTGATATTCAACGTCGTCAGGCAGCGCTTTATGGTATGAGTATTAAAGATGTGCAGCAGATTATCAGCACTGCCATTGGCGGTAAGATCATTGCCGAATCGGTAGAGGGAGATAAACGCTATCCGATTAACCTGCGCTATCCTCAGTATTATCGTGACTCTCCAGAGAAGCTCGAGCGCTTGCCCATCGTTACCAATAATAAACAAACTATTACTCTCGGGGATGTGGCGACGATTCGAGTCGAAGATGGGCCTCCTATGATTAAGAGTGAGAACGCTCGTATCAATGGATGGACTTATATTGATATCGAAAGTAGTGGTGAAAACAGTATTGATATTGGCAGCTATGTCGCTAAGGCGCAGCAAGTCGTCGCCGAGGAAATTGACTTGCCCGCGGGTTATTCAATTCGTTGGGCTGGCCAGTATGAATATATGCTAAGAGCCAAAGAGAAACTCAGTTATGTGTTGCCTTTTACTTTAGGGATTATAGTTTTATTACTGTATCTCAATTTTCGTAATGTGCGGGATGTAGCATTAATTTTGTTAACTCTACCCATAGCGCTGGTGGGAGGCATTTTATTTATGTCTTATTACCAATTTAATTTCTCTGTAGCGGTAGGCGTTGGCTTTATTGCCTTAGCGGGAGTCGCGGCAGAAACCGGGGTGATTATGCTGCAATATATTAAGCAGGCCTGTGAAGATGAGCAGCCGAAAAATGCTGAGCAATTGCGCCAGTCTATTCTAGACGGGGCTGTACGTCGTGTGCGCCCGGTGATGATGACTGCCATTGCGACCATAGCCGGATTAATTCCGGTGATGTATGGCACAGGGGTCGGTTCGGAAGTGATGAGCCGCATCGCTGCACCTATGTTAGGGGGAATGATCAGCGTAGTGATACTGACGTTATTGGTTTTGCCTGTGGCTTATTATTTCGTAGTTAGTACAACTATGAGTCGAGTCAGCAGGAAGAACTAGTAATAATTATCAGCTGGTTATATTAATGAGCAGGCTAAGCTTGAAGTGCGATAAGCCTGCTGTTCAAACCCGCCATTTTTTATCCTTTGCTAGACTCAGTGAAAGATCTTATTTATATGAATAGAGATCCATCAGATTGTTGAATACTGAGAGGTTGGCATAAGTATGTTAATACGTGGAATTCTTAATAGTGTTATTTTATCCATTCTCGTTCTCTTGACGGCTTGTGGCGGTGGCAGCAGTGGTGGCAGTTCAGGTATTACGGGTCCTGTGACCATCACTACTGAAAATAAAGAAGATCTTGCGCTTGCCGCAACGTTAGCCGCGGCCGAAGTTAAAAGTGTGGATGATGCTCCGGCCAGTCCGTTTGGTGGGGTTATGTCTGTCTCGGCGGAGGTATATGCCGCGAATGATCTGGTCTTGCTTACTTATGAATTATCAACGTTACCTAGCGCTGTTGATGCTTCTCAAATCTGCACTAGTGGAGGAAGCGCATCGGTAGAGAGTAATAATTCTCAAACGACTGTAATATATAATAACTGTGACCTCGGTGGCGTCGTCGCATCGGGGACTGCAACGATAGTGACTTCGGGCGAGACTATAACAATCACCTATCGAAATTTTTCAATCACCGTTGATGGTGAAGAGAGTATTCTTAATGTGACGGTCACCTGCGTGAATCTTAACTGTTCAATTTCTTCAGAATTTACGGATAGTAGTGGCAAAAGTTATCGCATTGATAGTAGTTCTATTAGTGGTAATGATTCCAGCGGTTATAGTATTACTGCCACGGTATACGATAGTGAATATGGGACATTAGAATTTTCTGCAACCGCTATTAAGTTTGATTGTGTGAATGGCTTCCCTAGTTCAGGTAGTCTGTCATTTTCTGATGGTACAACAAGTGTTGCGATAACCTTTGTTTCATGTGATAGCTATACCTTAACCATTGATGGCGTCGCGGAAAGTCTTGATTGGTAATGTATTGGTCTTAAGGTATAAAAAGCACAGTTATTGGCTGTGCTTTTTGCTGCTATCTTTTTCTTATAACCACAGTTTAGCCAGTTTTCAATCGGCTCTTGTTCTAGAGTCGCAGCTCTCCCTCTTTGATTATCAGGAAACAGATCGCCAAGGTGAATCTCTCAATACCGAGGTTGGCCAATTATTGGGTGGTCGTTTAGCTTTACAGTTTGAATTTAATGATTTTTTAACAGAGCTGTCCGCTCAACAACTCTCAGGACAAGTGAGATATCGGGGGAAAACTCAAACAGGCAGCCAGCATAGTACTAATACCTACAATAAAATATTTCGAAGCGAGCTGGTATTTGGTTATCGCTTTCATCTGCCATTTAAAATAGAGCCAAGAATTGGCTTGCAGTATTACTCTTGGTATCGAGGCATTCGGGCGAAAAATTCAGTATCGAGCTTAACTGAAGATTATCGAGGTAAGGTATTAAAACCTTCTGTACGTTTTTATTTAGCACAAGGCTATCTAGCACAAAATTATATTGAGTTGGGGTTAACTCGTACTTTTAACAACTCGATGAAAATTCAAGCAACTCAGTGCTTATCTTCGGTAACTGTATATCCCAAAGCAGATACTGCTTGGTTTGTTAGGGGGCATAAACAACTATTCGAAAACAGAAACTATTCATCTTTTATATCCCTCTCTATCGATCAATATCGGATGCAAGAAAGTGATGTTGAGTCTGGCCAAACCTGCTTTGGCCCTGTTGGTTGGAGTGAGCCTGACAATTGGATGAGGTTGATACAGTTCGGCCTGGGTTTTCGTTTTTAGATCTTTAGCGCAAGGCATTTAGCTGTACGTTTATATGGGTATCTTAATTAGCCATTGACAGACTCTTCGCAAAAGATATATTGTGTGCAATATAATTTTAAGCAATATTAATAAAAAGACGGAATTTCACTATGAATAGTCAGAAACTATTAGCCAGAGGCGCGGCTATCTTGCTGCTATCTTGGACCGCTATTACGACAGCGATCGCTGAAGAAGCCCCGCTAGAGCAAGTATCGAGAGAAACTGGGCAGCTTGAAGTATCAGCCAGTACCTTTAGTTGTATTCGTGATATGACCAAGGTGCGTGGTTTCTATGTGGATAACTTAAAAGGCGACCTTGAGGGCACACTAGCAGTGGCGAACTCAGAAAGCGGTGGTATCTATCCTCCAGGATCTGTCGTGCAGTTGGTGCCAGGTGAAGTGATGATAAAGCACGAAGAAGGCTACAGCCCTGCGACAAAAGGCTGGGAGTTCTTTGAATTAGATGTATCAGAAGACGGCTCTGAGATTAGAAGGCGTGGATTTGTTGATGTTGTGAATCGCTTTGGCGGTAATTGCTTCGGTTGTCACATTCAGGCTAAACCACAGTGGGATATGATCTGCGAAGATACCCATGGTTGCGAAACCATTCCCATCACGAAAGAAGTAATCGACCTGATTCAGAGAACAGATCCTCGTTGTAAAGATAATGAAGAGCTAACTTCGGGTGAGTCGTATGAGCTTTTCAAGCTTAACTTGATGATCGGTGTGGGCAGTGCAATTGGAACGGTTAAAGAGGCTTTGTAGCGTACGTCTATGATGTGCACTCAAACTTATCTAACAGAATGGGCTCAGTTGGCTTTATGAGGATTAGCTTCTTTCACTATAGGGTGTGATTACTTTAGATAGAGTAAAAACGTGGACAAAGTAGAATATGTCCACGCTATTGATTTAATTGACAATTGTTTGTGGGCTAGGTACATTGCCCATTTTATATTATGAGCTATTCAAATGAAACGGACTTTCATTCTCTTATTAAGTACATTTTCTTTATTGATTTCTGGTTGTAATCTTGATCTATTAGAAACAGAAATATCGGATAAAAGCGGTGAAATAATTAAAATTCATCAAGTTCCGATCCCCATTGATTCTGAAACACACTATGAAGTATATGAAGGTGAAATTAGTGATAATAATCCTCCAGTTCAACGCTACATTGAAATAACTAACTATAGTTTTAATGATTATATTTCTAATCATACTGGCTATCAAATTTCGGGAGACGGGCCGTTTTTTACAATAACGAACAGTCGATTCATTGATGATCAACTAACTCGCTCTAGCACTAGTTATATTAATAACTCAGGAGAATTAGAATTCTTAATCGATGATACGACGTATGCTAATAAAAATGATGTTACATTTTCTAGTGAAAGGGATGCTACGTTGTCTACCTATCAAATAGGTGAGGCTTATATTACAAAAGGCAGTCAGCGTCGTTATGATAATAATAGCCATAATTTACAGCTCATTTTGCAGTCAGAAACGGTTTTTACCCCTAAGAAATTAGAGAAGTTATCTATCAGCTCAGGAATATTTGATACGTTAAAAATTGATTTTGTACAAAATTCAGAGATAAATAATATTTATAGAGCTGATGTTATATTAAAATCTTTCGGTTCACAGTGGTTAGATATAACGACAGGTCGAATAGTTAAAGAGTCTGTGAGAACAACATTATATGATGCCCGCAGCTTTGGCACTGACTACGAGCAGAGCATAAAATATATTTCAGAGAGAACGTATCTCTTTGATAGAGCTTTGGCAGGTAAAGTCATTGAACCTCAGAAAGCTAAGTTTTTAAACTCCCAAGGCTCTAAAGGTAAATATTGGCACAAACCAGCTCTGCTATAACCATCAGTACGCTTGCGTTTTCCTTAGGTATCCAAGCTACAAATGACTTGGCATCAATAGAAAGCCGAAATCAAACAAAGCACCGCAGTTAGCAGTGCTTTGTTAAGGTTAATCAAAAGTACTTATGGTAAGAGGTTTATCTTTATTCATTTCTTGCTTATTGATCTGCCACCAAGGTGAGCTAGCCACTAATGTTTCTTTGTTAACCAGTTGTCCAATCTGTGGCAGCAATAATGTCACGTTATTCTCTTTAGCCAGCTTAGTGATCTGTTCCATTGGGTCAAACCAAGCGTGAGTTGATAAATCAAAAGTACCGTTATGAATCGGGACCATAACTTTTCCTTTTACATCTTTAAATGCTTGTAAGCTATCTTCAGGCATCATGTGAATATCACGCCATAGTTCGTTATACGCGCCGCATTCCATGAAGGCATAATCAAAAGGTCCATACTTCTCACCAATGTCTTTGAAACCAGAAAAGTAGCCAGTATCACCACTGAAATATAATGAGTGCTGTTGATTGCGAATCACCCAAGAGCTCCACAGGGTTTTATCAGAATCTGTTATTCCGCGGCCAGAGAAATGTTGTGCTGGTGTTGAAACTAGTTCAACGTCATCAAGTTTTATGTTTTCCCACCAATCGAGCTGAGTTATTTTACTTTCATCCACTCCCCAAGCCATTAATTTATCACCAATACCTAAGGGCACTATGAAGTGTTTCACTCGGTCATTCAGTTGTTTAATGCTCGCTTCATCTAGGTGGTCATAATGATTATGCGAAATAATGACGGCTTCGATTTCTGCAATACTATCAATATCTATCGGTACTGGATGAAAGCGTTTTGGCCCCAACCATTGCACTGGGGATACGCGCTCGCTGAAGACGGGATCGGTTAAAAAATACTTGCCCGACATTTGAATTAATAAGGTTGAATGACCCAAGCGAGCAAAGTTTAGCGCTGCTTTATCGTTCAGGTTATAGGCATCGCTGCTGAGCTGCTGAATCGGTGGCGTCGTTTTGGGTTCGGCTTTATCAGACTTATTAAAAAGGTAATCTTTTACGATGGCCCAGGTTTTACTCCATTCAAATATTTGAGTCTCTTGTTTATTGCGAAACTTACCGTCAGTAAACTGTGGCGAAGCTTGAATACGGCTAACATCCTGATCTGAGCTATTCGGATAAGTTGCGCAGCTGGTCATAAAGACTCCTGATATAAATAATGCGAGAAGATGTTTTTTATTGCTTTTCAGTGTGTGAATCATAAAAACCTCTGTCGGTTTGTTTTGTATATTAATCCAAATAAACCGACTAGTCAGTCTATTTGTGGGTATTATAAAAAGCCAGTTAAGGCTTTTATATTGAATTACATTGAATCTATTTCTAATCGTCGTACTTCTAACCGCTGTCTAGGCTATTGGCTAGATATCTTTCGCCAACAGGCTCCAAAAGGAGGTGAAGACCTTTGTTCGCATGGCAGTATCTTGCCATAACTTAGGTTGCTGCAAAAAGTAGTTACAGCTGGCGAAGATATGACTGGTAGTTAAGCCGAGTAATAAATCCAGCGGTAAGTCATAAAACACGCCTTCTTCCACTCCTTGAGCAAATAAGGCTTGAGAATCAGCAAAGGCTTCTTCAACTTTCTCACGAGTACTGCTGGCAATATGGGCTGACTCGCCAAACTGCGCTAAGAATCGAAACTCTTGTGGGTGAAGTAATACCCAATCAATCATATTGAACCAAAGCGCTTTGATTTGGGCTTTAAGGTTCACTTCATTACCATCGCCATTTGAAACTGTATTGGCGGCTAGGTTTTCTAGCAATGCAATCTTAACGTCTAAATAGAGGGCATTGATCAGGTCTTCTTTGGTCTTAAAATGATGAAATAAAGTGCCTGTCGCTACACCCGCCGCCTTAGAAATTGCTGACGTTGGGGTCTTTTCAAAGCCATTCTCAATAAAGAGACTTAAGGCTGCTGTTAATATCTGATCGCGCTTGGACATGCTTAAGATTGACTCACTAGCTATAAACCGACTGATCAGTCTATTGTGCTGTAATCATTATAAAAGTGCAATGGTTGATTTTTAAACAATGGCTAATTTTTAAACAAAGACTAACGGATAGATATATTCAACATCTGATTAATATCCCAACAGTATTTAAGGTTATTTTCTCAATTCTTGAAATAACTTTATATTGATCACTGGTTCAGTAATAAGCTCGACTATGCTTTGTTCATAGTTAACAACAAGTTTTGAAGCTTATGGTCAAAGAATACAGTCCGGTTATATCCGCTATTACCTCTTCTCAAGTTGCAGGGGAGCTATACCGCGCAAGTGGTATTGCTCGACAATTATCCCTCGCCGCGAAGAACTCTCAAGCCGTTGTGCATAGAGCAGGTAGTAAAGTCGCGGGATTAAAAGTGATTTCAGAATACTTTGCTGATCTCGCCTTAAAAACCATTAAGCTAGCGGAAGAGATTAATACAATCTCGTTAGCTATTTCTCATATGGCGGTTGAGCGCTGGCGGCAGACTACGTTAGTCGATCATCTTAAAGAGTGTCAGAAGAAGACTGATAATAATAATGTGGCTGACATTATTCACGCCACAAGAAACAGGCAGATGGAAATTAATAATAAATTTAATGTTGAAATTCGGCGTCTTGAGAGCCAGCTCAGTGAAATTCAGCAATATATGCAAGCCAGCCGAGTTGTCGCGGTTTCCTTTCGCTTAGAGGCGATTCAAACGAATGAGTATCAAGGCATGCTAGAAGATATGGCGAAAAATATTGATGCTTTTTCAGAAAAAATTAAGCAGCATGTACTTGATGCTAAATCTCATATTGATCGTTTATTACAGTCAAAATAATATTAAAGAGAAGAGATTCTTATGCAGGGATTAAACAATGGAAGCTAAACTATTATTTGACGATAAACATCAATGGTATGTTTTTGCCAGAGACCCAGATAAACCAGAAAAAATTATTGATACTAACCAGTATATGGTAGTCAGTGGTAAAGAGTCTTTGGTGCTAGACCCCGGTGGCATTGAGATTTTTTCATCTATGCTATCAACCATTTTAAAATTTATTCCGATCGAGCAAATTACCCATTTGTTTGCTTCCCACCAAGACCCCGATATTATTTCGTCGTTAGGTATGTGGGATCAAGTTATTCCAAAAGCCAAACTCTATACCCCAGGTTTATGGGAAGGGTTTATTCGTCATTTCGGCTGCGAGAACATTACGTTTTGCGGTATTGAAGATGGCGGTGGTGAGCTAAAAATTGGAGATACAGTTTTGCAGTTTATTCCTGCACATTATTTACATTCTTCAGCGAACTTTCACGTTTATGACCCAGTTGCAAAAATTCTATTCTCTGGGGATATTGGCGCAGCACTAGAACCTCAAGATAGCTCGTTGTTCATTGAAAATTTTGATAGCCATTGCGATAAAATGAAGTTCTTTCATCAGCGTTGGATGCCAAGTAATGAGGCTAAAATGCACTGGTTGAAACGTGTGCGAAAACTGGATATTGAAATGATGCTGCCTCAGCATGGGCGGATTTTTCGCGGTAAAGAAGTGGATCAATTTCTTGATTGGTTTGAAGCACTGAATGTGGGGATTGCCCTAGACAGTTAATTATACGACTGAGTAAGGTGTTTAGGTTATACTGCAAGCCTATTTCTACCTTCTTGGATCTATTGTTATATGAGTTCTAAACAGTATCATCATGGTGATTTGAAAGCTTCGTTAATTGAAGCCGCCAATACAATTCTATTACGTGATGGTGCTGATGCCTTATCTTTGCGAGCAATTGCCGCAGAAGTGGGGGTTTCCCATATGGCACCTTATGCTCACTTCAAAAATAAAAAAGAACTGATAAAAAGCATCGCTGAAGTAGGCTTTGTTAAAATGGCGGAGACCATGGAAGCCGTCGCAATCGCGATGAAAGAAAAGAACGATTTATCCCCAGGGGAACTTGTATTAGCCTATGGCGCTAGTTATTTAGAATTCGCCACTACTAATCCTCAATTGTATCGCTTAATGCTAGGCCAGGTTGAAACGACAGGGCGTAAAAATAAGAAAGACCATCTTGTAGGAAATAGCAGCGTAGAAAATCCTTCCTCAGGCTCTATTAACAGCCCTTTTATGGAAAGCAGCAAAAAACCTTTTATTCTATTGCGTGAGGCCTTCGCCTTACGTGGCGATAGTGATGAAAGAGTAAAAGCCCAAGCACTGGGTGCTTGGTCTATGGTTCATGGTATGGCAGCACTGATAATTGAAGGTCATATTCAAGTTCCAGAAGGAACCAGTTTTAAACGCTTCCTGGCCGCTGCCACTCCACTTTCAGATCACTTTAGCGCATCACTATAGATATTGTTCGCTAAACGAACAGTTCAATATCGCTAGTCGGGAAGGCGACACAAGAGTGACACCAGCCGTAAGCTTCATCGGTTGAACGTAAACGCGCTTCCGCTGGATTAAACACAGAGCCCTTCAATACCTTAACGCGACACAAGCTACACTCGCCCGATCGGCAAGCATTTTCTGCGCTATAACCATTTCGTTCCATACTGTTTAATAGTGGTTCATCGACACGGGCTTCAAACTGGCCCTGCGTTCCGTCCGCTTTATTAATGGTTACTGTGACCTTATCGGTTGCGATTAAGCCTTGTGGCCAACCGTCAAGATTCTCCGGATGCTTAGGGGGGCCATTGCATTCGATACGCACACGTCTTGCCTTAACGTTTAATTGTTCAAGTTGCTCTGCACAGAAATCATGGAAGCTGGTTGGGCCACAGAGATAAAACATTTTCTCTTGTAATACCTCGAGATCATCCCCTAATAATTCGCTAAGCAGTGCAGCACTAACATGACCTGTGCGACCACTATAGCCTTTCGTTGGGCGTGAAATTAGCCAAGTGATGGTTAAGAAATCATGCTCTAACTCTAAACGCTTTAGTTCATCTGCATAAATAACATCGGCTTCATAGCTTGAGGCATAAATAAGATGAATTTTTTGTGCGGCTTTACGTTTAACATGAGTATTCTCAATCATATTGAGGATCATACTTCTTGCGGGGGCAATGCCGGAGCCGCCGGCAAGAAAGACTAGATCATCGCCGTGAAATAGTGGGTTATGATAAAAAGTTCCCATCGGTCCAGTACTTTGAAAGCGATCGCCAACTTTTACATCGTCAAGTAAATAATGAGAAACAAAGCCATCGGCTACACGCTTAATGGTTAGATCGTAATAATCTCTTTGTTGTGGCGCAGAAGAAATCGCATAAGGTCGGGCGGTTTCTGTGCCATCAATATTGACGAATAAGTTTATGTACTGCCCAGCCTGAAAAGGCGGTAAAACTAGGCCTTCTGCTTTAAAGCGCAGCGTTTTGGTACTGGCAGTATCTTCAACCACTTCGCTAACGATCAGCTGTAAACGTTTAGGATGCAGGCTAGCAATCGTATTCGCGACCTGACCCTTTTGTTCGTTAAAGTCGGTGCCTGTTGTTATTAATTCACGCTGGTGGTCTAGAGCTTGTTGATAACCATTAACCGCATGCAAAATATTGCTTTTATTAATTGTGGAATTAGACATTGGTTAGCTCCTGTTCTTTCATTTCAGTTTCTTTTTCATTCTGTTTTTTAGTTATCTTCTTTAATACCGCACGCGCCGTACTTTCACCAATCATATAGGTCGGTTGGAAGCCACCCATACCATTCCAACTGCCTGCCATATGCAAACCTGAAACCGCATTGATGCGGTCGCGGAACATACTCGCGTCTTGGGCATTTTGTTGGAATCCATAGATTGCGCCGCCAGGAGTATTTAAATAACGCATCATAGTCAGCGGAGTGGCGACTTCAACTTCTTCGATGTTTTTACGGATGTTAGGAAAAACTCGTTCGGCATGATCGATCAGTTTTTCTGCGAAGGCGTATTTGGCCTGAGCGTATTCTTCGACCGGTAAATCTTCCCATGCCTGGCTGTATTGTAAGCAAAGCAATGACAAGGATGACTTACCTTCAGGGGCAAAGGTTGGATCATCGTGGTTATAGCAGGTCATCATAGTATGAGTAGGATTAATGATGCCTTGCATGGTTTCAAACGCGACCTCTTCATCTCTATCATCGATGATGAAGTTGGAGGCTGCGGTCACGCCAAGTTCTTCTGGTGTGCAGTCTAGGCCTAAATACAAGACAAAAGCCGATGTTCCCAAGCGACGTGATTTCATATCATCGGCGGCTTGTTTCGGCGTTGGAATATCTAATAACTCATTGAAGGTATGCAGCGGGCTAGTATTGGAAATGACATGCTCACAGCTAAAAATATCACCATGCTCTGTTTGCACGGCTTTGACCTTATCGCCTTCAGTGAGGATTTTTTCTGCCCCAGTATTGAATAATACCTTACCACCGGCAGCCAAAAAGGATTCTAATAATGCACTGGAGATGGCTTGAGACCCTCCTTGCACATGACAAGGTTTGAACGCAGCATACGCATAGATCATTACAGCCAGGTCACAAAAAGGAATGTCTTTTGGCGGTAGACCGATGTAACACCAGTATGCGGCGATCACGGCTTTTAAATCTTTATTGCTAAAAAATTCGTTGAGTACGTCTTTAGAAGAGGTCAGACCATACTTAATATAAAGAGGGCAGCTTGATTTTAATACCGCTTCGTCAGCCATCTTTTGTGCACGTGGCAGCATCATAAAGCATTCAAGGGAAAGCTTTTCGCACAGCGTCAAATACGCTTCTATATTGTCACTTTCTTCAGGATATTGAGCAATTAAGGTTTTCTTTAATGCTTTAAGATTGGCAGGTAATGTGACATCGATTTCATGCTCTTTATTTTCTAAAGAAGGCATCACTACTCGATACAGTTCACGCTCTTCTACAATATTGAGCTGATCCATAATGCCGAGATCGGTGAAAATCTTGCGCATGATAAAGGGGTTCTTCTCGGTTCCCATACCACTGAGCTGGTGTAGGGCGACTTCGAATTCAAACTCTCCACGAATAAAGGAGGTCGCGCAGCCACCAGGAATATTATGGCGCTCTAATAGCAAGGTGCGTGCTCCACCGCGCTGAAGAGTCGTCGCGGCGGTTAAACCCGCATTACCTGCGCCAATCACAATGGCATCAAAATCAGTCATATAAGCCTCTGCTCAGTTTATTGTTATTTTGAGAACACTGGAGTGATGTTAAGCATCAGTCTTTACAGTGTAAACTTTACATTATAAAGATATCCTCAATGGCGTTATGATGTCAAGTAAGGGATTAATCTCTAACACTCTTGGTAGTTTTATCAGTTTCGTTACATTATCAACGATGTTCAATATGCCTCTTAATTTTATAATCCCACAGGCTGCTGTTCCGCAATGGAATAGCGGCTAGTCGGCGAAGTCATTATTCAGCGAAGGTAGCAATCGGTACATTAATTTCAAATTCCTAATAAATACAAAACAAGGTGAATTATGAAATTGATCAACAACAATACCGGCTTTGCAGTACAGCTTTTATCAGCCTCGATCATTTTATCAACCGCAACAATTAATAGCGTACAGGCTGCTGGCTTACAGTTGATGCCAGGATCTCCCAATTTTGGAACTGCGGGTGCAGGTCATGCCGCTCTTGGTGAAGGTGCCGGCTCTGCTTGGGCTAACCCTGCGAGCATGACTCAGCTTGAAGGTAATCATATTGGTTTTGGCATTATAGCGGCTGAGACGGATATCCAGTTTGAGGCTACCGATCCTGGTGCGGATAATGGCGGCAATGCGGGAGGTAGTATTATCTTGCCGTCTTTTTCATACGTTCATAGTGTGAGCGATGATATCAAATTGGGGCTTTCTTTTGTCGTACCTTATGGCAGCGACCTTAGCTATGACTCTGATTGGGCGGGTAAAAATGTGGTAACTAAAACCGGTATGCATATGAAGCAATTGATGCCGAGTATCGCATATCGTTTTAATGACAATATTTCATTGGGTGGTGGTATTACCATTAACCATACAACGGTTTATCAAGACCTTTCACCAACATTATCGATTGGCCCAGTATCACAAGAAGCGGATTTATCACTGGAAGCAGAAAGCATCGATTATGGTTGGACCTTAGGCGGGCTATATGAATTTAATGCTCAGCATCGCATCGGTATAATTTATCGTTCGGGTATTGAAAGTGAGTTAGAGGGTGAGGCAGACATCTTTACTGAGGGTTTAGTTGACCTTAATGATACTTTGGATGCTGAATTAAACTGGGAAAATGCATCGAATTTGGTGATCAGTGGTTATCACGAGTTAAATAATGAATGGGCGATGATGTGGGATATCGGTCGTACTTTCTATAGTGAATTTGAACAAACTGATATCGTCGCTACGGGATTAGGAGGTGCTCCGATTGTCTTAGAAGTTGAGCGTAACTGGCAGGATGCAAATCGCTATGCGCTGGGTACCCACTATAAACTCAATGATAAAGTAACCTTACAAGCGGGTTTCTCGTATGACGAAAGTGTTGTCACTGATGAGCACCGTAGCGCCGATTTACCTCTAGATGATATCAAACGTTATACCCTAGGAACCTTATATCAAGTGACAGAAGACGTTCAGTTAGCGTTTGGCCTTGAATACGCCCAGTTAGGATCGGGTAATATTGAAGAGCCGGAAGAAGGTGAGATTCTTGATAGCCCACAAGGTAGTTATGAAAGCAGTGCGGTCGCGACTTCTTTCTCGTTTAACTATCAGTTTTAAGTCGTAAGCTAAGATTAACTATCAGCAATTAGTACTAGAAGCATAAATATTCGGTGTGATCCAACATGAATATTTATGCTTTTAATTAGTCATCATTGCAAATTATCCTCCCGCCTCATTAAACGTTTGAACTGCACTATACTGAAAGCTACTTATAGTTAATGGCTTTCTATCTATATGCCAGTTCGATCTAAATCTCTAGTTCTATTAGTCTTTTTTACAATATCTATTGTAATGAATCATAGCTTTGCTGATAGTTGTGAAAAACTATCAGTCAATGGCGCTGATGGTTGGTACCCGTACTTTGCTCGTCAAAATCCAAATCACCTAGGAATCATGGGAGACATTGTTACTCGAGCTGCTGATCGGGTAGGGCTTAATATTGATCTTCACCCCTCTATTCCTTGGAAGCGCATTTTATTTAATTTGCGATACGGTAATCTAGATATCATAGCGGGTGCGCTGAAAACTCAGCAAAGAGAAAAGCAATTTCAGTTTTCCCCCCCTGTGCATTACGCTGAATTGAGGGTATTTGTACGAAAAGACCGCAGCTTTAAATACAGTCACATAAGTGATTTAGAGGGTAAGAATGGTGCCAAGGTTAGGGGGATGAGTTTAGGTCAAGAGGCCGATGATTATGCCTTTAACCACTTAGTAATAGATGATGCGCCTTCGCCTAAAAGTTTATTTCAAATGGTTGCTAGTGGCCGTTTGGATTATGGGATTTTTTATTGGTCAACGGGTAAAAAAGAAATCGATAGGCATAAACTTAAAGATATTATTGAAATACTGCCTTCTGCGGTATCGAAAGAAGGTTTATACATTGCTTATTCTAAAAATAGTAATTGTCAATCGCAGATCACATCGTTAAATAATGAAATACTGCGCATGAAGGAAGATGGCAGTATAGAAGCCATTATCCAGTATTATCACTCGGCTATTGCCTCTGAAGAAATGGAGCGCAGTAATGATCGCTAGATTATTGATTTTATCCTTGCTCATTTTAACAGTCGTATTGCCCGTCAGTGCCGATGGTTTATTTTATGGTGTGTCTGAAGAAATGGGTGATACCTCTTCATCAACGTCTTCTAAGCGTGAGGAGGAATTATTCTCAACGCCGGTTTCCATTAGTATTGTTACCGCTGAACAGATTCAGCAGTCAGCGATCACGACCATTGCTGAGGCAATGAAATTAGTCCCTGGAGTGATTGTACGTGAGCAAACTAATGGCCAGTTTGATGTTCATATTAGAGGGCTAGAAAATCTAGTTAACGGTGGGACTTTAGCCAGCCTCAATAATACCAAAACGCTGATTATGATCGATAATAGGATTGTTTTTGATTATTTTAATGGCGGATTATATTGGGATACCTTACCGGTCAGTATCGAAGATGTTGAACGTATAGAAGTTGTGCGCGGGGCTGTGAGTTCATTATATGGCGCAAATGCAGTCACAGGTGTCATTCACATTTTCACCAAAAGAGCTAAAAATGATGCAAGTATTAAAGCCAGCCTTATCGCA
>Ga0209396_1001324_pt1 | contig 27620 bp, 24 predicted proteins | sample GOMGulsemesocosm_6_FD_184638 | JGI IMG/M metagenome (GOLD analysis project Ga0209396, IMG submission 184638) | Methane-oxidizing microbial communities from mesocosms in the Gulf of Mexico - GOM8C Gulf of Mexico (SPAdes) (version 2) | ecosystem: Environmental > Aquatic > Marine > Cold seeps... | reverse complement strand
ATGTTAAGCTTACTGCATAGGCAATTTTATACGGTACACCAAGGCGGTTTAAACTTGCAGCAAACTCAGTCGGATGTGTAGTAAAGACAAATACCAACGCAATTGGGAACATACTGAAATACTTCAGTGTCACCGTAAGTAAATAGTACAAGGTTTCTTGTGTCAGTGAATAATCACCCCAGAGCGACAATAACACGGTACTTGAACCAATATACTCAACGCCTTGCTGTGGTGCTAACAAGAACATGAATAATGCGTTTATAGTGAGTACACTTGCCGTGGCAATGAGCAAAGGTTTGTAAACCGGAAAGGGCACCTTAGTTAATTTAAGCAAGGTACAGCCTGTAATGATTAGCGCGAGAATAAGGCGTAAATCAAAGGTCGTTAACACCACTGTTACCCAAGCTAAAAACAAGACGAACTTAGTGACACCATTAAGCTGATGCAGTGCTGAATTAGTATTGACATAGTTAATACCAAAATCGATTTTTTTAGTTTTATTAACGTTACTTTTATTCATATTGTTTTTATGGTTCGTGTTGCGCGTCATTATGAAGGCGTCACTTCAGATTTGATAAATTGCTGCATAAAACTATCTGTATTTTTGATACCAACAGCATTTGCAAGGGTATACAGGCTCGTTATTTTTAAATTTGCTCGGTCAAGTAGTTTGGGATTGCTAAAAACTTGTGAGACTGGTGCATTGGCAATTAACTTACTTTCTGCAATAACAATCGAACGGGTGGTGTACTCTAAAACTAAATGCATATCATGAGATATGATAAGAACAGTAATGCCAAGTGTTTTATTGAGTGTTTGGATAAAGGATAACATCGACGTGTAGTTACGGTGATCTTGTCCTGCAGTTGGCTCATCCAAAATAAGTAATTCAGGCTCGAGTACTAGAATAGATGCAATTGTTACTCGTTTTTTCTGACCATAACTAAGCGCTTCAATAGGCCAGTGACGGTATTTACTTAATCCACATAGATCAAGTACTTCTAATACTTTCGTTTCAACAAACGCTTCGTTATGACCACGGTTACGCAGCCCAAAAGCAATTTCGTCAAAAATCATGTGATTAGAGATCATGTGATTGGGATTTTGCATCACAACACCAATCTTCTGAGCGCGCTCAAAGATAGATAAGTCGGCTAGGTCTTCACCATTAAGCTTAATACTGCCGGTATCTGGTGCTATAACACCCATGATAAGCTTGGTTATCGTTGATTTACCCGAGCCATTTTTACCTAAAATAGAAACAAATTCGCCGGGATTAATACTAAACGAAATATCTTCTAAGGCATTTTTTTCGCCTGTATAAGAATACGTTAAATCGTTAATTTCGAGTAATACTTCGCTGGTCTGTGGTTTGACCATCGGGGCTTGTGCATTAAACCAATTGGTTAATGGTGTTTGATATTTCTGTAGATCCATCTTTTCGATATAAGCAGGATTATCTGAAATTGAAATGGGACACTTCGCTGCTTTTAGCGCTGTAATATAGAGTGGCTCACGAATACCATGGACTTGTAATAGTGGTGAAACGATTAATTCATCAGGGCTCATATCGGCAATGATTTCACCACGTTCCATTAATATCACGCGATCGACGTGGCGGTGTAGCACATCTTCAAGACGATGCTCGATAATGATAACGGTTTTGCCAGTATCTTTATGTAGCTGATCGATAATTTCGATTGTGGCTTTACCCGTTTTTGGGTCAAGGCTGGCCAATGGTTCATCAAATAATAAGATGTCAGTATCATCAACCAGAATACCTGCTAAAGAGACACGCTGCTTTTGACCACCTGATAATGCATAAGGTGAATGGTCAAGTAAGTCCTCAAGGTCAACCATCGCGGCCGTCTTTTGCACGATAGGTAGCATTTCGACTTGAGATACCATATTGTTTTCAAGCGAAAATGCGATATCTTCACCAATGCTTAAACCGACAAACTGACTGTCGGTATCTTGCAATACTGTGCCTACAGTCTCGCTATAATCTTGCATGCGTAACCCTGATACCTGCGTATCATTGATGGTTAAGGTGCCAGAAATATCACCTTTTATCGCATGGGGGATCAGACCGTTTAAGCACTGTCCAAGGGTTGATTTACCACTGCCACTTGGACCAATAATGACGATTTTCTCTCCTTTCTCTATCCTTAGATTTATGCCTTTTAGTGTCGCTTTATCCTGCGAAGCATATTTAAAAGAGAAGTCAGAAAATTCGATAGTCATTGTTGATTAACCCTCGGTCAGATTACGGCTTTGTTTCTTACGTTTTGCAAATGCTGTCAGTAGAATGTAGCCAACCATACCGATTAATATCGTATTACCTGCAGCGATAATTGTTAATTGTGTCATGACTTTGCTGAATGGTTCTGCGTAAAGAATGGTATCGAGTAGTGCTGATACGCCATAGCCGACAGTATTACCGATTAAGGCAAGTACAACAAAGAGTGCCATATCCTTTATCGAGAATTGACCTTTTTCTAAACGACCTTTTGTCAGTTTAGGGAATAAGCCGATGATAAGACCAACAATACCTGAGCCTAATACCCACGTTAACCAAACACCCCAGCCAGAGAATAAATCTGTAACCCAATGACCAATAAAGCCTACTAAAAAACCAACTAATGGACCAAATAATACCGAGAAGAGAGCAAGCACTGCCATCGCAGGTTTAAGTGTGGTATTTGCAAATACCGGTATACCAAACATTGGTAACCCGCCGATGCCATATAAAGCACCACCAATTGCAATAACAACAACAGTTTTAGCTGAAATATTCATATAAGCCTTGGATATAAATTAACACGGAAAATTTAAGGTGCGAATTGTACAGGAATACAGGCTATTAAGGAAATAAAGTTAAAGTGGTTTTCTTTTAACCAGCGTTTAGGTTATTAGTTTGTGTGGGTGGGTGTGTACATTGTGCTTAATCGTTGCGAATCGCTACATAAAGGAAAATATAAACGGCGCAAGAGGCACCGTTTAATTACATTATCTCAGGTTATCATGACGACTACCGAGTTAATTAAAAAGGATTAACCTTCTTTGTTAACGAGTTCATGTAATTCTTCTAAAGAGGCTGCTATTTTAACACCTGGAACATTTGTACCAATAGTTGCTTCAAAAGAGCCTTCAATTGCTGAGCGGAATGAAGTGAATGAGATACGGTATACACCACGAACAAGCGCTTTAGTTGGGCTGCTTACTTCAGATACTTGACGTAACAATGAGTTATAAGAAGAACCACTTGGGTTAGCTGGTAATTCTGAAGTATCGTCATTATAGTTTAATGCTTGAAGTACTTTACCACCTTTATTGATTTTTGCTTTATCAACAATGTTTAGGCGGTCAAGTGTAATATATGTATCAAAAAACTTATTTGGAGCAGATTGAAGACTTGCTTCAAATGTGCTCTGTACGAAATCGCCTTCAGCTGGAGTTGCTTCAGCTGGAGATATCATAGATACACCAATTTCGTCAATTACAGCAGGAACCCATGCATATAAATAATATGCTGGTTTACCTTTAATTTTACCATCTGGCGTTACGCTATCATCAACATAACCAAAATAATTAGTATAGTTAATATATGGAGCACGCATTTCCATACCAGCTATGCCTTCTTTATTGGAGCTTTTTAGGTGTGGACCAGTAGACATACAACCTGTAAGTGTAATGATTGCTAATAATGGTAATAATTTAGTTGCAATTCCTTTTTTCAAAATTTATCCTTAAATCAATATATAAATGAGTCGCCAGTATATAGTGTATTTATTCAACATATTACGATAATCACTTGATTCAACACTAATTCAATACCAATTAATCAGTGAAAATCAGACTTGACGCAAATTTTCAATTTATAAACCTAACACTTGCTAATACCTCGGGATTAATACTAAATAGATATTTAAAATAACGACTATTAGCATGCCATCACTTATTATCTTACGGGTAGCTTGGGAGGGGGGAAGACGTTATCTATCAGTGTATTTAGCAAGATAGAAATCGAAGTTATTATTAATGAAAGTACTGTAACCAACATAAACGTCGTTACCTTTACGGACGATACTACCTGTGCGTTGCTGTACTTCATATTCGGTGTTAGCAACCGCAATTAATACTCCATCATCAGTATACTTTTCATTATTACCATTACCGACAACAAATATTCCCCCGTTATCATCAAGGTTAATTGCACTGATTTCACCTTGCTGATTGCTCACATGCCAAATAATATCGCCGTTCGCTTGCATCTTGATTAGCTCTCTATTTGACGCATCTGAAAACGCGATAAATAATTCATCTTGCGCATTTTTTTGGAGGATAACAGGGCCAGGTAGCGCATAACTGTCTTGGTTACCATAAACGTTATTACGCCATAATAACTGTCCGTTAATATCAATAGCTTGAATCTGTAGATTTCGATCTTTGGTCATGATGATAGAAAGAACAGAACCGTCAGTGAGGATTGTTGTTGCTGCTTCTGCGAATGTATCTTCAGTTTGTAGCTGCATCCATTCTAATTGACCCGATGTATTGTATTTACTAATGCTTTTACGGCCTGAGACATACATATTCTCATCCATATCGACTGCTATATCCCAAGCTCGCTGTTCAGGGTGCTCAATATTTAACTGTTGTTCACCGTCAGTGTTAAAGATTTGAGTATTTAGCCCTGTTACATAAAGCTTGTTATTTTTAAGCTCAAGATCTCGAACGTCATATTCATTACTGATTATTTGTTCCCAAATTATGCTTCCATCGGTAGAAAACTTAGCGAGTAGTGATGCACGAGGCCCTAGAGCATTGTTTTGCAGATAGACTGTTGCAGTGATATATATATTGTCTTTATCATCGATAACCATCGCTGTTATATTTTCATCACTGCGTGATAATCCATAAGTAACATCATGTTCGACAGTCCAGATTGTATTACCAGATGTGCCGTATTTTACTAATAGCATGTTTTGAACTCGATCACTGCCTGTTTTAATTGTCTCACCAGCTTGGATTATATTACCGACACTATCGATCACTTGTGCAGACAACCATTCTACTGTTGTTTCTTCCGTTTTACTGTTGTCGTAAAATTTAACCCAGTCAGGCGTAATGAAAGTGACATCGCAACCACTTAAGGATAGGGCCGCTACTAATAAACTGGTTTTAAATATTGAATTTTTCATTGAAATGTCCTTGTTGAATTAAAATGTTGCATGAATTTATTAGTGTGACAACAAACAGCACCAAAAGAGTCTTTACTCTAAACATTCGTATACGATAGCAATAAACGAGAGTTGTGACAATGACATTAAATCCATTTGAATCAAGTGGTTATGTTGTTTTAGATGGTTGTTTTGTATAAGGTGATGATGATGATCTTATATAGTGATCTGCGGTGTTATTTGTGTGAAAGTGACTGATTGGCATCTTTAATAAAAAATGTTGTAAATTGCATGGCGATTCACTTAGCATTTAGAAATAGTACGCCGCCATCTAGCTTTATCGAATATATAACAATGCATATTTTTACAATCTAATAGAGGGCTTATTTTATAAGGGGCAGTCATTATTTTGATTATTATTTGTTATTTTATAATATCTTAAGTAATTTTACGTATAAATGTTGTTATAATGTGCATTCTTAGTTTAGAGATAAATGGTAAAGGGAAATGAAGTTAAATAAGCAAAAGACAGCACTAGCATTATTGGCTGTTACAACGTTGTGGGGTTGTGCTCCAACTGAAGAAGAAAAAAAGCAAAAGGAAGAAGAAGAAAAGAACCGACCAAGTATTTCACTGCAATCAGTTGGTACAATCACTGAGCCTGTTAATGGGGCGACTTCATTTCCAACAACGGTCAGTTTATCTAAAACAGCGGCAGCTAAAGTGACTGTTCAATATGCTATTACTCCATTAACTGCAAGTGGAGGTAGTGATTTCGAGGTGAAAACTGGTCTGATAGAAATACCAGCTGGGACTTTGAACGCTGATATTGACGTTACAGTGTATGGTGATAACGTAGATGAAAATGACGAAAAATTTATTATTTCACTTAGTTCACCAACTAATGCAAATATGGGTAATGCCTCGCAGGTGATTACCATTATGGATTATGGCTTAGACAGTACTATGTTATCGTTTGAGACTGATAGGGCGCAAGTGGCCGAAGGTTCTGGATTATATCGTATTAAAATTATCTTGAGTACAAGGTCTGAAAAAGTCATTAAGATTCCATTCACAATTGCTGGTTTAGCAAGTCAAGGTCAGGATTTTAATATTAAGACGGCTAGTCCAATAACGGTTCCAGCTAAAGCGAAAGAAGTTGAAATATTACTCGAGTTTATTCCCGATACCATTCCTGAAGGTGGGGAGTCCGTTGTATTAGATCTACAAACTCCTGAGAATGCAGAACTTGGTGAACACACCAAGTTAACGCTGACAATCCCTGGTGATGTCGGTCTAAATGATACCGGCGTTTTGTCATGGTACGATGGTACGGACTTTAAAGGTATTAGCGCCAATTCACAATACCCAGGGCAAGATGCTAAATTTGGTCGTGATACTGAAAATTTTGAACTGAGTGATGGTCCTGCTGCATTTAGTTTCACTAAAATTGACAAGGATGGTAACAAATTATCAAGTAATTCTATGAATGCTCGCTGCGTACTGGATAATCGTACTGGTTTGGTATTTGAATTAAAGCAAGGGAAGCAATTAACGCTGCCTACTTTAGGTGGGGAAGCGTTGAAGTCGCATTTGCAAGATGAAATTGATAATGGCTTGAATTCTTATTCAAGCGCACATGCAAATTGGCGGGCAAACAATTTTAGGTATTATTGGTATGATGATAATACTGCAACTAACGGTGAAGGGTCGGGCGCGCCAGGAGGCCAGTTTGTGAATGAAGCGCGTCCAATATCGACGATCTGTGCATTCCCTGATGAAAGTATGGTGAGCTATAGTAAAAGCCATAACAGTTGTAACACCAAGGTTTATAAAGATGCTTTTAATGGTTTCGCTATGTGTGGTTTCCAAGATTGGAAATTGCCTACGATAGAACAACTTCGATCTATTTATAATTATCGCGCGATAGCAGCGCCTGTAGATGAGGTTAACTTCTTTCCTAATACTATTGATGGTGATTATATCTCTTCGACATCCTCTGCCGATGGTAGTGGTGCTGCTTGGTGTATGTCTTCGACGACAGGCCAAGTTCGTCTGTGTAATAAGCATTTACCAAACTACGTTCGTTTGGTACGTGGAGGGGCTGAATAATGAAAACAACAACCTTATTTTTGACGTTTGTAACTGTAATGAGCGCACCTGTTATAGCACAAATATGTAAACCTGCCAGTATCACACCCTCGAATCCGACTGGGCAGTATCTTGATAACGCTGATGGGACTATTACGGATATTGTAAATGAACTCATGTGGTCTCGTTGTTCATTAGGTCAGAATTATGTCGGTGGAAATTGCATTAATATTCCTACGAATTACCTTACTTGGAAAGAAGCTTTGCAAGCGGCTGAAAATAATCAGAATTATGCAGGTCATAGCGATTGGCACATACCTAATATCAAAGAACTTGGTTCGCTCGTTGAGCGTTCGTGTTTTGCCCCTGCGATTGATCTTGGTTTGTTTCCATCTACACCATCTACGCCTTACTGGTCTAATACTTTTGACAGTAAGGGGATTAACGCTGGCGCTGAAGGTCTAATTATTGACTTTCATGATGGAAGTGAAGTGATTAAAGAGATTAACAGTCACAAATTTGTTCGTTTGGTGAGAGATTTATCTCGAAAATAAATAGCCTTAAACTAAAAAACCTAGTGGATTAATTATCACTAGGTTTTTATTTAAGCAGTGCTTTAAAAACTAAGTTACTTAGCTAAACAAACTTGTTGCTTCAACAGGGTTTTGTTCAACTTCGTGTAAATATTTTTCTTTAGATTCGTGAGAAAAATAAGGTTCAACTAACATGATAATACGCAATACGATACGCTGTGTAATTTCTTGAAGATCGTAATCTTCTTCAGCTAATTGTGTATCTAATGAGTTAGTCGCAATTAAACAGATCGTATCAGCCATCGAGCTTTGCTGTGCTTCCGTCATCTTGATTTCACTGTTTTCATTTAATGACACGAGCATTTTTAAGAAAAAACTGTGATGATTATGAACTAAACGCATAAAACGTCGTTTTAGCAATTTGTTTTCATCAAAAATAACTTTCATATCACGATAGAAGAATGAGTATTGTTGAATCAAACCAACATACACATTTAAGTATGCCCAATAATCTTCAAATGCTTGCACATCATCTTCATAAAATGACATTAATTTATTGATTGCAGCTTCGTATTCGTAGAACAATTCGGTGAGTAACTGTTCCTTGCCATTGAAATGATAATATAAATTACCAGGGCTGATCTCTAAAGCATTGGCAATTTCAACCGTGGACACTTTGACGTGCCCGTATTGGCTAAACATTTCTAAACTACACTGTAAGATCCTATCGCGTGTTTTCATCACTTTTTCCTAAACTGATGCTGATACAGTTTTGATTTCTGTATCAGTAGAAATTATGTCGGTTGGTGGTGTATCAACACGACTGCTTTTTGGTTGCTGTTTTACTGGCGGAGTTTCGATATTAATTGTATTTTGTGTGTCAGCTAATATTTGTTCGATTACTGCTAAGCTTTCTTGCTTAATATCGGAGTTAGCATTTTTCATTGTTAATAGCGCTATTTGTTCTGAAACAGAGACTGATGCACTTTTTAGTACTTCGTTTTCAAGTTCAATAAATGCTTTACTAACATCATCAGCAAGATCTGCTAAATCAGGTAGGGCAGATCGGCATGATACTAAGCCAACATTGATCAATCCGTTGTAGCTATATAATGTAATGTTTAAAGACATTCCTGGTGGAAGTACCGAAATAGGGAAGCATTGTTCCATTTTCGCACCCATCATATACAGGGGATGTTGTGGGCCTGGAACATTTGAAATTAGCACATTACCCATTGGAGGTAATACAGTATCTAAATTGAAAAATTCGCTAACGACAGCGAGACCTTGACTTGCCATTGTATAGCTTGTTAGTGCTTCTTTTGTCAGTAAACGTGTTTCATTTTTTAACTTGATACATGAATCTTTAATTGTCATTAAACGTTCAAGTGGTGATTCACCATGATAAGCTAATTCAACTAAACTGATTGCAACTTGGTTGTTCGTTACAGTGTCGCTAGCATCACGTAAACTCATTGGCATTTGAGCAACAAGCGGTTTTTTAAGTTTAAAATTCTTGCTTTCAAGGTAGTTATGAATAGCCATATCACAGATGGTTACAACTACATCATTGATTGTTGCGCCAGTCATTTTACCTATGCGTTTAACACGTGTTAACGACAGTGCTGAAACAGCAGCACGGCGTGCACGTTTGGGGCTTACTGAGAAAGGTGTTTTCGGCGCCATAAACGGTGTTGGCATATCCGCTTTATACACATTAGCGGCTTGAAAAAGTAATTTGGTCGTTAGTTTAGTCAGTGATGGGATTGACTTAACTTGGTCTGTCAGTTTTTTGGACGTTTTTGTTAGTGACGAAAGCATGCTATCAAGGTGTTTTTCTTTTTGCTCGAGTTCAACATTCCAAAATGCTGTCATTGGCGCATCAGTATTCTTACTTAAATACGACATTAATAGCTGGTTGGCTTTTGCGCCGTCAGTGAACGCGTGGTGTGCTTTTAGATAGATAGCAAATTTGTTATCTTCTAAGCCATCAATCAGAATCATTTCCCATAAAGGTCTATTTCTATCTAATAGTGTTTCATGCTGATGTTCAATAAAGTGAAGCAGCTGACTTTCATTGCCTGGTTGCGGTAGCATTGCAAATCGTACATGGTAAGAGAGATCAATATTGTCATCTTCTTTCCAGTAATATTGTCCAGTAAGCTGTTTTTTCAGTTTTAAATTAAATGGTTTCTTAATTTCATCCTGCGACATCAAGCTGTCGAACAGATCTCGAGTAAAGTTGCCTTCGTAATTCTTAGGTACAGTAAAAATTTGTAATCCGGCTACATGTTTAGGACTGGCAACCGTTTCCGTATATAAGAAACCCATATCAACTAGCGTTAGTGCTTGCATGTTATCTAATCCCTATGCAGTAAATTCATAAAATAGAGTGTTTAGATACTAAGCTCTACTTTTCCATATATCTATAACTATATGGGTATATGTTAGCTTCTTGTTTTACATTTGTAAATAGTGACAAAGTGTTAACTTAAACCTTAAGCGTATGAAAATAGTATTAAATGTACTATTTTTTGTGTTACACCTGTTTTTAAATTGGTGATTTGTTAAATCTTAATTTTGCGGTTATATACCACGAACGCAGTATACAAAAAGGGTTAGCTAGATGGTGATAACTACATGATACAATGTTAACGCTAACATGTGTTGTCTTTGTAACATAACGAGGTGTCTGGTAAATATTGAAAATTATTTTATATAAATATATTGACGAACGGATTAAGTCTGAGAAACAGCCCGATCTATAAAACACGTCATAACTTGGTTGTTTTGAAACAATGAGTAAAGGTAGAATACGAAGATGAAGTGGGTTGTAATGGATGATGTGGTAGTGTTTAAGTCTTTTTGGTTCTCTATTTTGTTGGTGTTAATTTCAGGCTGTAGTCAGCAGGTAGCGATAAAATATTCAGAACCAAGGATTACGGTTAATCGATCAACAGCGGAACTTGACTATGTCCAACGTCAGCTACTAACGCAATATAAAGATTGGCATGGGACGCCTCATCAATGGGGTGGAACAAGTAAGAGTGGGGTAGATTGTTCTGGCTTAGTTAAAATTACGTTTAAACAGCAGTTTTCTGTCTATCTTCCTCGTACGACTGCCGAACAAGTTAAAGTCGGGTATTCTATCAAACGCCAGCAATTACGTACCGGTGATCTCGTGTTTTTTAAAACAGGGATTAATGTACGCCACGTCGGTATTATGGTTGATGAGTTACAATTTTTTCATGCTTCAAGCAGCCGTGGTGTCATCTTATCTCGTTTGGATAATCCATATTGGAACAGCCACTATTGGCAATCAAGAAGAGTTGATTTATAAATGATAGAACAAAAATTAATTAAAGTTGTTGTTGGATCTAAAAATCCAGTTAAAGTAAATGCTTCTCGTGTAGTGATTGCTGAATTGTATCCCGATCACGCTGTGCAATGTGATGGTATAGATGCTCCTTCGAATGTTCAAGATCAGCCGATGGATGCGGCTGAGACCCGTGAAGGTGCTATTAACCGCGCTAAATATTGCCAACAGCATGCAGATGCTGATTTTTATATTGCAATCGAAGGTGGTGTTGATTTACTCGCCGATGGACCTGCAACATTCGCGTATGTTGTTATTGCGAATAAAGAGCAACAGTCGGTAGGGCGAAGTGCTGCGTTACCATTACCAGCACCGATTTATCAATCATTACTCAATGGTGAAGAGTTGGGACCTGTGATGGATAAATTGTTTAAGACAGTCAATATTAAACACAAAGGAGGGGCGATTGGTTTGTTAACGAATGGGCATGCAACCCGCGAAAGTAATTATACTCAAGCGCTGACACTAGCAATGGCACCCTTCTTATACCCTGAACTTTATAGTCAGTGATCTTTAGTCGCTCATGATCTGTGTCGCTAATATCCTTATATAAACAGTCACCTTTATATGCTGTCACTTTGGTTTAGTCATCATTTTAGATTGTTATTTAAACGCTTTGTAATTTAGTGTAAATAAACACAATAACCGCTATTGATAATCATTCTCAATTGAGGTTATTATGAATACATGGAGTTATAACGCGTTTATAAGGGACTAAATCATGTCTTCTAAGGTTAATTTAAGTATATCGAGTTCGAAACTTGCCGAATTGATCCGGGCGGGTCATCTTTGTGCAGCAGATTTAAACTGTTTAGATCCAGAGTCTAAGCAACAAGTGTGGCAACTTTGTTTATGGAGCTGTAACAAACGAGTTCATTGCACTAAATCATGTACGCAGCAGTGTAATAGTGGTTATTGTGAAGATATTAAAGATGACAAAGTGAGGACTGAAAAATCAGCACTAATTGAAATTAATGCTGATTGATAGTCGATGCTAAGGCTGTAACTTTTTAAACCATACCGATTTTATAAAAGGAGCGACTAATGGTATTACAACTCCTGTTATAATCAATGAAAATGCAATTATCTTGTTCATTCCTAATTGTTCGTCATAAAAGATGACCGATCCTATTAATGCAAAGATAGGCACTAACAGCTTAAACGAACTCATCATACTTAATGGATATTTGGTGAGCATTTTGTTCCATATCCAGTAACCTAACAATGTTGTTGGATAAGCCTGAAATAAAATAGAGCCAAAAGATGTAAGATTGAGTATTGTTAATTCGCTATATAGGTTAACCCCATTTACCACATATGCCATTGCAAATAACGGCAGCGGTGCAAATAGGCAAGACCAAGCTATAAAAGCAAACATGTCATTAATATCAATTTTTTTAACCATTAAGCTGATACTGCTAAAACTGAACGCGCCAATGAGGGCAAGAATTAAACCAATGGAAGTAACAGAGCCATCAGTAATATTGGCAATGAAAACGAGGCCAAGTAAAGATAACGCTAATCCTATTTTTAAACTCATATTTATATGTTCTTTCAGAAAAACAACCCCCATCAGTACACTAATGAATGCACTAAATTCTAAGGTGAGGCTTGTGATCCCTGCGGATAAACCCATATAAATTGACATGGACATCATCCCCCAAACACCTACACCAAAAGTAATACCATATAGTGCAATGTAGCGCCAATCTACATCTGGTTTACGGACAAACAAGATCGCAGGGAATGCTGCAAAAGTAAAACGTAGTCCCGCTAAAATAAACGGATCTAGGTTATCCACTCCCGCCTTGATAACAGAGAAATTAAAGCCCCATAAACAAGTTACCGCGACAATGATGATTAAGTGAATAGGTGATATTGAACTTCTGTGCATATGAATACTCCGTTGTTTTATTGTTTGACTAGTATGTTGTTTTCACAAATAATAAACAGATGCAGTTTTTGTTAATTTTTAGAGTACAGTTTGTTTTAAAGGCTCAAGTTAGTTTTGATAGATACAGTTTTCATTTTGATGGGTAGGGCAGGATGGCCGCACGTTATATTACAATTTCAGATAATATTATTAACGACATTGATAAAGGTATATTGCTTGTCGATAAACGAATGCCGTCGTTACGGCAGTTTACCCAGTTGCATAATGTGAGTATGACAACAGCTAATAATTGTTATCAGCGTTTACTCGACTTAGGTTGGTTGTATGCAAAGCCGAAAATTGGCTATTTTATAACTCAGCCTTTGAATAAACAAAATACCCCAATATACCCTCAATTCAATGCTCAAGTTGCGACGCCGAAAGTTGATCAATCCATTGTTCAAGGATTAAGAGGTCAATTTTATACCGCACAGTTACCTGAGGATTTGATCCCTCAGGATATTTTAAATCGTTGTTTACGACGCGTAAATCAACGGATCGGATCAGACTTGTTCGCATACCCCGATCATCAAGGTGATGTAGCTCTTCGTTCTGCATTAGCAAATCATTTTTCAGAACAACACTTACCTCTAAAATCAGATAATTTGGTTATTACCAATGGTTGTATTGATGCTGTTCGAAGTGCTATTGAGATCACGACTAATCCTGGGGACACGGTAGCGATTTCATCACCTTGTTTTAATGGTTTATTGAACTTACTTGAGAACATGGGGCGATTAGTGCTTGAGATACCTTGTTATCAATCTCAGCTAGACTTAGATCAACTTGAATCTTTACTCAAAGATAAGCGTATTTCTGTATGTTTATTTAGCGCTAACCATATAAATCCACAAGGGTTTTGTTTAAGTAATCAACAAAAGCAACGTATTGCTGAGCTTGCTGCGGATTACCAAGTGCCTGTCATTGAAGATGATATTTGTTTGGAATTAAGCTATTCGAACATTACCCCTTTATCAATTAAGTATTGGGATAAGTCTGGCTGGGTATTATGGTGTAGCTCGGTATCTAAGACTATTGCTGGGGGATATCGGTTAGGTTGGTGTGAGCCAGGGCGTTTTTTTAATGCATACTTACAGTTGCGCAGTGTGCAATTTTTTGGTGTCAATAATATCGTCCAACACACTGTATGCGAGTTTATTAATACGGGGCATTATTCAAAACACCTTAAAAAATTAACGGCAACCCTAGCGGCACATGCTCGGCAGTATCATAGCTTACTAAGGGAATTACTGCCTAAAAACACTAAAATCAGTGTTCCCGAAGGTGGTATGGTTATTTGGTTACAACTCGATAATATGGATAGTCAAAGCGTATTAAATGAAGCGTTGAAAAAAGGGATTTCGTTTCGTGCGGGGAGTGAGTTTACCACGCTTGAGTATTATCAAAACTGCCTAAGACTAAACATAGGCTGGTCGATTGTTAAAAATGAGAAAGACAGCGCTGAGAAACAAGAAAAATCGTTAGCATTGAGAGCACAACTGATTTACTTGTGTGGACTGATTAATGAAGATGTTACGTTAAGAGAGCAGCATTAATTACATTTAATACATTTGTTGCTGTGCCGTTGTAAACCTCGGCAGCCAGCAATATGGATTCATTAAACAGATCTCACTATTCAGCTTTATAAATAAGTAATAATAGGTAGTTATGTTAAACTGAACGTATCATTATCAACAGATGAAATCATGACTATGAGTAGATATTTGTGGACGCCATTAATCTCTTCGGTGCTGGTTATTGGTAGCTTAGGGGGTTATTATTTATTAAGCGATTATCGGCGATTAGAGACGCAGCAAGCGGTAATCGCTGCAGCGCCCTTCGAGCAGCTTTCTGCGTTAGAAATAAGTGATAAGCGTATTTTAAAACTTCAAAACAAGCTTTATGATGATAAGCAAAATGCAACGCTCTGGTTTCAACTTGGTAATGCCTACCTGTATAACGGCGAATACGATAACGCTTTATTAGTGTTTGATTATTCAATCAGGTTAACGCCTAGTCCGACGGCAACGCTGTATTCAGCAAAGGCTTCTGCATTATATTATGCGGGTGGACAGCATTTAACGGTAGAGGTTAAAACACTACTTGATCAAGCGTTATCACTCGAACCCAATAATGAAACGGCATTAATGATGTTAGCGTCAAATGAATTTATGAATGTGCGTTATCAACAAGCAATCGACCTTTGGGTACAGTTACTTGACTCTGATCGGCAAGGGTTAGATAGGGTATCAATTATCAATTCAATTAATCAAGCTAAACAATTTATTCGATAACAACTGATTAAATAAAAAATGCCGACATGATGTCGGCATTTTTGTTGTACGTTACGAATTACGAATTATTAATAAGTCGCTTCACGTTTTTCTGCTTCAGCTTCCCATTTAGGTACAAGTGTTTTCAAGAATGCAGCTTTCTCTTTTTTCATCTTGTCCATGTCCATTCCCAATGCTTGTTGTGCTAAGGCCTTGGTTGAGATATCAGGGATCTGGATTGGATCTGTAATCCCTTTCTTAGCAAGTAGGCGAATTAATTGAGTTCGTGCATCTGTCGCACGGTCTAACGCTGTACCTAATACGCGTAAGGCAACTTCTGGTGCATGCATATGTATACCATGAGAGGCAATCGCATAATCCCAGCGCCATTGTGCATGACGGATATTGAGTTGGATTTTATCCATTTCAGCTTGTGTTGCCCCTGCTTCCCATGCTGCTTTAGCTTCGAAATGGGCTGCGATGATTTGCTTTTCGGCAAGGAGTTTCATCTCAGTCACTTGCTGCTTACGTGTTTTAACAACGTCCTGTAGCATTTCTTTACTCTGCGTATGACAGTTTGCACAGGTATCTTGGAAACGGTCAAATGGGTTGCCTACTTTATGGTCGGTGAACACAGTACCATCTGCATTTGTTACTTTTGGCATATGACAGTCAACACACGTTACATTGTTTTTACCGTGAATGCCTTCGCGCCATGTTTCATAACCAGGATGCTGTGCTTTTAGCATCGGGGTTTTAGACACTGCATGCGTCCAGTCTTTAAAGCCAATCTCGTCATAGTATTCTTCCATTTGGTCAACTGTGGTACCTTTATCCCATGGGAATTTAACGGCTTTTGTTGGACCTGTAAAATAGTACTCTACATGGCATTGCCCACAAACTTGTGCTTGTTGATCAAGGCGACCTTGCTCTGCAAATGGCTTATTAATCGCGGCCATCGCTCGTTTAACGTGTGGACGAGTCAGTTTCAGCGCGGGTTTACCATTTTTAAATGCGTCACTACGGGTATCGTGACAATCGGCACAACCAATTGCATTGACCACTTCAGCGCCACCTTTAGCCCATTTACCTGAAAAGTAAGCATCTTCACCATTTTCTTCAATAAAGCGTGCTACGTCAGGGCTTTTACAGCTCCAGCAAGACATGACCATTGGGCCATTCTTTGCATTAGTTGGTCCACCTGTACGTAAGGTATTACGAATGTCATCAATGGCATAGAAATGACCACGGGCTTTATTGTAATCTTTAGAAAAACCATAACCCGCCCACATGATGACCATATTTGGATCCCCCTTTAGTGCATCTTCTATTTCTTCACTTTCACTGGTCGATTTCCAGGTTTTGTACTGATCTGGATGGGATTTTTCAAATTTTTCATTACGTGGTTCTAATTTTTCTGATACTTGATCAGCAGCAAATACAGTACTACTGCTAGCACCAAGCAATAACGTAGCAAGCAGAACTGCCACGCCTGAGGCTGGTTTTAGAGTTTTATATACACTAACCATGTTGTCTCCAATTATTAATTATTTAGATTAACCAAGCGTTGTGAGAGTGGCAATAAATAAGAATTGGAAACGTAGTTATATATTTCAATTTAATATTTTAATGTCAAAGTGATTATTTAAAAAATATAATTACGTTATTTAAAATATCTCAAATTTATCCATATACAAATACAAATCGAACATTACCATCATGTTTATTGTTTTTGATCAATATGTTTAAAGCTAAATGTTGGGATGCAAAATTAATAATAAGAATAGAGTTTTAGAATAGTCGCTATACACTAGATGACACACGTTGACGTTTATTTACATTTCTGCGTAAACTCATATTTACGGTAAAACAAAGGGTTGTGGCTTTGTTGATGTATATCTCAAATATGATAATAACTCGTTATGGGTACGGGTTATTTGTTTTTAATTTTTCTATTTTAAAATATAGTGAACTCGTTAAGCGTTGTGGCTGGCATTGTAAATAAGAATTATTCTTAATTAGAATTAGTGTTACTCAGATAAATAAATAATTTATAAGTTGAAATGTTTTATTTTTAAATTTGTTTTGTCTGAATAATTAAACTAACGAAAATTTAAATGTATTTTAATTAAAGTACATTTTTATAATTCTCATAGAAGGATGCAAAATGGGTAATGTAAAATTAGCCATACGTACAACGATTAGCTTTCTGCTGTTCATATGTATCTATGGTTTTAATTTCAGTGTTACTGCAAAGTCGCCAAGTCACCCGGTCGTTAATGCGAATAGTGATAGTCGACACGAAGTGACATTTATTCGTGACAGTGATTACGCTTGTACGCAATGCCATAAAGACTCAAAAGAAACACGTCTAGGTACGCATGGTGAAAAAGTCGTAGCGGAAATAGGCAGAGACCTTAAATGTGTTGAATGCCACAATACGATTGGTCCAAACCACCGTGAAAATGACTCGCAAGTCACTAAATTCTCAGCTGCTCAATCTGAAATAGGCACACATAAAAACCTACTCGATTTTGACGCTATCTTAAACGCCACGGGTAATTGCACCAATTGCCATACCCCAGAGAACTTGCAAGAAAAAACCTGGGTACATGATGTCCATGCCAAGAAAGCCACTTGTTCATCGTGTCATGTGATTCATGCCGATGGTGAAAAAGAAGGTATGCAAGCGCTAGAGCGTAAGGCTCAAATTGCGCAATGTGTCGATTGTCATAAAGACTTTAACTTGAAAAAAGAAGATAAGGGAGAATGACATGGCCTGTTCTAGACGAAATTTATTAATTGGTGCGGGTGCGGTTATTTTTACTACTGGCGTGTCTAAAGTCGCGTTCGGTAAAAAATCGTTAGTCGCTACCCAAGTTGATGGTAATAAGCGTTACGGTATGGTTTTTGATGAAACGGCTTGTATTGGTTGTACTGCGTGTACAGATGCATGTCGTGAAACTAACAATGTGCCAGAGGGGGTATCACGTTTAAAAATAGAACGTAGTGTACCTATGGGTGAGTACCCTAATGTTGATTACACATTCAGTCGTATTTCGTGTCAGCACTGTGATAACGCGCCTTGTGTTACTGTTTGTCCGACAGGGGCATCGTATGTAGATCTAAAAACAGGCATTGTTGAAGTACATAGCGATAAGTGCGTCGGTTGTGGTTATTGCTTAGCGGCTTGTCCGTATAAAGTGCGATTCTTCCATCCGGAAACTAAAGCCGCAGATAAATGTAATTTCTGTCGTGATACTAATTTAAAAGCCGGTAAATTACCTGCCTGCGTTGAATCATGTCCGACTAACGCATTAACCTTTGGTGATCTAAACGATCCGGCGAGTGAGATAAACAAACTGATTGCCAGTAATGCCGTTTATCGCTCGAAAGTGGAGTTAGGTACCGAGCCAAAACTGTATAAAGTGGCGGATACAAAAGGGGAAATAAAACGATGAATACATTTGTAAGTGCTTTTACGTTTGATTCTTTGGTCTGGGACTGGCTTATTGCGATATACCTGTTTTTAACTGGGATGTCGGCTGGTATGGTATTAATTTCGATTCATTTGAAACGTAAAATTATTGAAAGTAAAGCGTCAGCCAATGGCATCATTAAGGCGACGGCTATTCTAGCGCCGCTTGGGATCATTACAGGTTTAACCATCTTGATCTTTCATTTAACAAAACCCTTATCATTTTGGAAGATCTTAGTCTTCTTTAACCCAACCTCGGTTATGTCGATGGGCGTGATCTTATTTCAAGTTTATATGGTCATTTTATTTACTTGGATCGCGATCATGTTCAAAGACGAATTAGCGGTATTACTGCAGAAGCTATTCAAAGGTCGCTTTGACTTTGTTAATCCAATTGTAGATAAACTCGCAAAATTTGAGAATGCACTAGAGCTACTTTTAGCACTGCTCGCTATGATGTTAGCGGCTTATACTGGCTTTTTATTATCGGCATTGAAAACGTATCCGATGTTAAATAACCCTGTATTACCCGTGTTATTTATCTTTTCTAGTGTGTCATCGGGTGCGGCGGCGTGTTTACTACTTGGTATTGTTGGTTTTAAAGAATCATTCGACAGTAATTGCGTTAAATGGATCCACGGTATTGAACGTCCAGTGGTGGTGTTTGAATTGTTTGTATTGCTCACGTTTTTTACAGGCCTTATCTTTGGTGGTGGCCAGAAGGAAGTGGCTGCGATGGCTGCGATTGGTAGTGGTTTTTGGGCTTCATGGTTCTGGTACGGTGTAGTTGGTGCGGGTATGTTGATGCCATTAGCGTTAAACTTTTTTGTGCCAGCTCAGTCGCGTCATAACAAAGTGTTTGTATTGTTAGTTACATCACTTAGTCTTGCTGGTGTGTTAATGCTACGTACATTTATTTTGTATGCGGGACAGATGACGGTCGTTTAACGAGTGTTTTAATTACTTGAGTATAAAGTTAGAGGGTTCATTAGGGCTCTCTTTGTTTTCCTATTATTAATGGATCCATTTATGATCCCAGAAATTGCATTATTTTCGCTTATCCTTGGTACCTTCTGCGCTATTTTAGGTGCTGTGATTCCCTTGTTTGGCATTGTGACTAAACAACCGCAACTTAGCCGTTATTCATGGCCATTGAGTTACGGCGCATTTATCGCGGTGACTACGTCGATTGGTCTGCTTGCTTATAGTTTCACTGTGGATGATTTTTCTGTTAGTTATATTGCTCAACACTCTAATTCACAGTTACCTGTCTTTTTTAAGATTGCCGCGGTATGGGGCGGGCACGAAGGGTCATTGTTATTTTGGGTGTTTTCTCTGTCTATATGGTCTGCGGCTATCGCTTTCGTTAACCGTCATCATAATCAGGCTTTTATCAGTCGTGTATTAATCGTTTTAAGTTTATTAACGGCGTCGTTTGGATTATTCACTTTGTTGGCTTCAAACCCGTTCTCACGTTTGTTTCCTGTACCAATGCAAGGACGAGATTTACATCCGATGTTACAAGATATTGGCCTTATTTTTCATCCGCCATTATTGTATATGGGGTATGTTGGGTTTTCGGGATCGTTTGCTTTTGCGGTCGCTGCGTTAACGATGCCAGATATTAATATCCCTTGGCCACAGTGGAGCCGAACTTGGACGCTTGCAGCTTGGGTTATGCTAACGGGGGGGATCGCACTTGGGGCTTGGTGGGCTTATTATGAACTGGGTTGGGGTGGCTGGTGGTTTTGGGACCCCGTTGAAAATGCGTCATTGCTGCCCTGGTTAACAGGTACCGCATTACTGCACTCATTGATAGCCAGTGAAAAACGTCAGGCCTTGATTAACTGGAGTTTACTACTGTCCATATTTACATTTAGCTTAAGTTTGCTAGGTACATTTGTGGTTCGCTCAGGGATCTTAACATCAGTGCATGCATTCGCAGTAGACCCAACACGTGGACTCGTGCTGTTGGTGATTTTGGCCTTTTGCGTGGTGGTACCATTAACCTTGTTCATGTTACAAAGCAGTAAGATTAAACCTTTGCGATTACGCAGTATGGTCAGTCGAGAAGTATTGTTTTTAATGCTAAATAGTTTGCTGGTGGTTGTAACATTATCGGTATTGCTCGGGACTTTTTATCCGATGATATTCCAAGTATTTAATTTTGCGAGTATTTCGGTTGGTGCGCCTTTTTTTAATGCCGTATTTGTCCCCTTAGCATTGTTATGCTTTGTGTTAATGAGTATAGCCCCCTTTATACATTGGAAAAAAACCAACTTTAATGGCATAAACACGAAGCTGGCATTAGTTTGGGTATCTTCTGTTGTAGTCGGCTCTGTGGCTAGTTACTCATTTAATGATAGCTTGTCAGTGTTTGTATCACTGGTATTGATATTGTGTGCTGCTGTGGTCATGTCGAGCTTATTTGGCGGCGTGAATATTCGCCATTTAGCTATGACAGTTGCGCATGTTGGTGTCGCTATCACCGCTGTTGGGATACTGCTTGTCAGTAACGAATCGACGGAAGTAAGTGCCAAAATGAGCCCTGGTAGTTCTGTCATGTTAGGCGATTTAACCGTTAATTATATAGAGACTGAGTGGTTAGTCGCATCTAATTATACTGCAGAACAGGCGGTACTGGAGGTCGTTGATAAGGACGGCCATATTGTGCAATTGAAACCACAAAAACGCCATTATCCAGTCCGAGTGATGAACATGAGTGAACCTGCGATTAATTCTAGTTGGCTACGTGATATCTACATCACCATGGGTGAGAAAATAGACCGTCATTCATATGCAATTAGAATACAAAATAGGGCGTTTATTAGTTGGCTATGGGCGGGAAGTATAATGATGATGCTTGGTGGCCTGTTAGCAATAGGGCTGCGTTATGCTAAATAATAAATTTAGGCTAATACTACCTAGCTTGTTGGGCCTGTTGTTTGTTGCATTGATGATGTTCGCGTTAACGTCACAAGAAGGTAAACGAGTGACTCCCTCGGTTTTAGTCGGCAAACCAATCCCTGCTTTCACTGCAGTTAGCTTAAATCCTGATACTAATTTTTTAGATAACCAGGTGTTGGAAACTGACAAAATATTTACCTTGTTAAATGTCTGGGCCTCTTGGTGTGCTGTTTGCCAAAGCGAACATGATTTTTTAACGACACTAGCGGCTAAAGATGGTGTGCGTATTGTCGGATTAAATTACCGCGATAAACGCGTCGATGCAAGTCGAGTATTAAGCATGCTGGGTAACCCCTATACTGTAAACATTTTTGACCCTGAAGGTAAGTTAGCATTAGATATGGGGGTTATTTCTACACCTGAAACTTACCTGTTAGATAGCGAAGGTATTGTGCTGTATCGTTATTCTGGAGCACTAGATAAGGTGGCTTGGCAACATTACTTTAAACCATTAATACAGATTTTAATTAATAAAAAGTAAGTGAACAATCAATGTAAGGACGGAGTAAAATGAAGTTGTCATCGGTGTATTTGTTTATTTTTATCATGCTAGTTGTATCGCCTCTATCTGCACAGTTACAAACAGAAAGCAACATATCATCGAGTGTTGAATCACAGCAATCGGTAGAAATATTTGAGTTCAATTCTGTTGGTACTCAAAATCGGGCCATTAACTTAGCACATCAATTACGTTGCCCTCAATGCCGAAACCAGAATCTGATGGAGTCAAACTCCCCGATAGCCAAAGATTTGCGACTTAAAGTGTATTTGATGGTAAATGAAGGGAAAACCGATCGACAAGTGATGGACTTTTTGACTCGCCGTTTTGGTGATGTGGTTTTGTATAAACCTAAATTTGAACCAAGAACATACGCATTGTGGCTTGGACCTTTGTTTCTTATTATGTTATTTGGTTGGTGTGGTTATCGCAAAGTAACAGTATCAATAGCTAACTAATTTTATTTTACTTATATATTAATTCTAAACCTTGAATCTCTCAGAATTTAATACCCATTAAGGGGTGTTTGCAGGTCGGTTATATTGTTTTTTTTATAATCTAATCTCTAATTAGATTAAAATTCCACATTTAAAATCTAGCGCTAAAAATCAAACTTTACACACAAATATCCCGTCTTAAATTATTGATCTTAATCACATTTATTTATCGTGACTACCTGTAATGTTTATTTGCTTTTATTTGGTAAAGCTCAGTTCTGGCTGTTTGAACTGATTTGTTAACTTAAATCTAATAATAAGGATAGACAAATGAAACGGATTCTTGCATTTTTTACTCTATGTTTGATTGTATTTAGCAGTCAGGCTAAAGGTTTAACGAATAGTTCGAATTATAAGGGTTACACAGAAACGAAATATCCCATCGTTTTAGTCCATGGGCTTTTTGGTTTTGATTCCATGTTGGGTATTGACTATTTTTATGGCATTACCCGTGCTCTTAGTAAAAGTGGTGCTGAAGTGTATGTGGCTCAAGTCTCTGCGGCGAATACGACTGAAGTTCGTGGCGAGCAGTTATTAGCGCAGGTTGAACAGATTTTAGCGGCTACTGGTGCAGATAAAGTTAACTTAATTGGTCATAGCCATGGCGGGCCGACATCGCGTTATGTTGCATCTGTTGCACCACAATACGTGGCGTCTGTTACAAGTATTGGTGGTGTAAATAAAGGCTCTCGTGTTGCTGATATTTTACGTGGAGAGGTACCTGAGGGGTCAGTATCTGAGAAACTAATAGCTTCTATGGCTGATGGTTTAAGTAAGTTAATTACTTTTCTTTCTCGTGGAGGAAAGCTACCACAAGATACAGTCGCGGCATTAGAAGCATTAACAACTAAGAACTCGCTGAAATTTAATGAATCATATCCAGAAGGAGTGCCTATTACTGCATGTGGTGAAGGTGATTATGTTGCTGCAAATGGGGTCTACTATTACTCATGGAGCGGTAGTGCTAACTTTACTAACGCGTTAGACCCAATGGATTTGGCGCTTACGTTGACTGGTAAGGCTTTTAATGTTCCAAATGATGGCCTTGTTTCTTCGTGCAGTTCACGCTTAGGTAAAGTCATTCGCGATAATTATAAAATGAATCATATGGATGAAGTGAATCAAACTTTGGGTCTTCATCATTTATTTGAAACGGATCCAAAAACTTTATATCGTCAACATGCTAACCGTTTAAAACTACAAGGTTTATAGAAATGAAAAAGATCGTATTAACGCTGGTAGTTTTAATCGTAGTCGTTACTGCGATCTTTATCTATAAAAACAACACTAATAAGCAAATACAAGCGAAATCGTTCCAGTCAAAATCGCAGCAGGATACTGCTATTGATTCAACATTTGATCGCGATACATTTGAATATTTTTTATCGGGGCTAGGTGAGGTTGAGTTGGATAGTTTACAAGATAAATTTATACAGTTTAATTCGCAACGTCCTGCTGACTCACAAATAGATAAGGTACTATTTCAGCAATATATTAACTATAAAACCTATTTACAGACACTAGAATCTAATGCTAGTTCTGCTGAGTTTGGTTTAGAAGATTTGATTGCGTTAAATGATCAATTACTTGCTGCTCAGCTTAAGTTTTTTACAGCAGAACAACAAAAAAATCTGTTCGAAGAAGAAAATCAATTAAGAATGATGACATTGAAAAAGCTAGAACTTCAGCAAGCTACAGCGTCAGAAGAGGAGTTTAATGTACTGTGGCAACAAGAATTACAGTTACTTCCAGAAGAAGAACAGGTAGCGTATAAAAATGCGGCCTTAATGGGGTCGTTGGTAAATACAGAAGGCATGGGTCCTCAAGAACAGTATTTGATACGCCAAGAACTGGTAGGGGCCGAAGGAGCACAACGTTTGGCTGAATTAGATGCAAAGAACGAGGTGTTTAACACAGACGTTGATAACTATTTAAATGAACGGCAAGTGTTAATGACTGATGATAGCTTAACGATGGAAGAGCTAGAGTCAGCGATAACAGAATTACGTGAAGCGAGCTTTTCTTATCAACAACAACGCCGTATTAAAGCGTTGGAACGAATTAATGATGCTAGTAAGGGCTCATAGTCATTAATAAATATAAGGGAATGGTATAAATAAATGTTTTATTCATGGGGGTTATTCGTCGAGGACCCTATATATCAATATTTCTTTGTTTTTTGATGTGGTTTGTATAAACCTAAATTTGAACTAAGAACTTACGTATTGTGGCTTCGATCCTTGTTTCTTATTATGCTATTTGGTTGGCGTGGTTATCGCAAAGTAACATCGTCGATAGTTAGCTGATTATTTGTGTTGGATTAGTATTTTTTTTAGATTTCTTGTTTAAGATCAATTAAGTTTAATAAACTGAAGGTGATGGACGTGGTGGGTTATTATATTGAAAGGTTTAATATTTCCAACAAATAATTCGGAATTTAATCATTATTAAGCATAATTAATATTAATGAATGTCCGTTATATCTTATGTGTTTTTTTCTTTAGCAACTCATTGAACTTCATCACATTTATTAATAATATCTCTTTATATTATGATTTTGTATTTATTTAAGTACAGCTCTGTTCTTGGGTTGAACTGACTTGTTAATTTTAATTTAATAATTAGGAGTGAATAAATGAAACAATTTCTTACATTTTTAACTATGTGTTTGGTTGCTTTTAGTAGTCTGGCTGCTGAATCGAGCGATAGAACCGAACAAAAAGGTTATACCGAAACGAAGTATCCAATAGTTTTAGTTCATGGACTTTTTGGTTTTGATTCAATTGTTGGAGTCCAATATTTTTATGGCATCCCTCATGCGTTAACAAGAAGTGGTGCTGTGGTGTACGTTGCTCAGGTTTCTGCAACGAATCGAACAGAAGAACGTGGTGAACAGCTATTAACACAGATTGAACAGATTTTAGCTGCTACAGGAGCAGATAAAGTTAATTTAATTGGGCATAGTCATGGTGGGCCTACAGCACGTTATGTGGCATCGGTTGCGCCGCAATATGTGGCATCAGTAACCAGTATTGGCGGTGTTAATAAAGGTTCAATTATTATTGATATCATACGTGAAGAAGTACCAGAAGGTTCAATACCTGAAGAGTTAGCTGTTACGATCACTGCTGCTTTTAGTGACCTAATCAACTTCCTTTCTGGTGATAATGACTTACCACAAGATCCAATTGCGGCATTAGAATCGTTAACAACTAAAAGATCGTTAGAATTTAACCAATCATATCCAGAAGGTATTCCTACAACAGAGTGTGGTGAAGGTGAGTATCTGGCTGATAATGGTATTTATTATTATTCATGGAGTGGTTCCGCTAATTTCACTAATTTGTTAGACCCACTTGATGCGGCACTTGTTTTGACTGGGTCTGCTTTTAGTGAGCCTAGTGATGGTCTAGTATCAGCGTGCAGTTCGCATTTAGGTAAAGTAATTCGGGATGATTATAAAATGAATCATGTCGATGAAATTAATCATACATTTGGTATTCATCATCTGTTTGAGACGGATCCAAAAACCTTATATCGTCAACACGCTAACCGTTTACAATTACAAGGCTTATAGACATGAAAAAAATCGCATTAACGTCGGTAGTTTTAATTGCAGTCGTTGCTGCGATTTTTATCTATTCGAATAATACTAATAAGCAAATACAAACGTCATCGTTACAGTCTAAATCGCAGTTGGACACGACTATTGATTCAACATCTCATCGTGATACGTTTGAGTATTTTTTATCTGGTTTAGAAGAGACTGAATTAGATGCTTTACAAGATAAATTTATACAGTTTAATTCGCAACGTCCTGCTGACTCACAAATAGATAAGGCACTATTTCAGCAATATATTAACTATAAAACCTATTTACAGACACTAGAATCTAATGCTAGTTCTGCTGAGTTTGGTTTAGAAGATTTGATTGCGTTAAATGATCAATTACTTGCTGCTCAGCTTAAGTTTTTTACAGCAGAACAACAAAAAAATCTGTTCGAAGAAGAAAATCAATTAAGAATGATGACATTGAAAAAGCTAGAACTTCAGCAAGCTACAGCGTCAGAAGAGGAGTTTAATGTACTGTGGCAACAAGAATTACAGTTACTTCCAGAAGAAGAACAGGTAGCGTATAAAAATGCGGCCTTAATGGGGTCGTTGGTAAATACAGAAGGCATGGGTCCTCAAGAACAGTATTTGATACGCCAAGAACTGGTAGGGGCCGAAGGAGCACAACGTTTGGCTGAATTAGATGCAAAGAACCAGGTGTTTAACACTGACGTTGATAACTATTTAAATGAACGACAAGCGTTAATTACTGATGATAGCTTAACGAAGGAAGAGCTAGAGTCAGCGATAACAGAATTACGTGAAGCGAGCTTTTCTTCTCAGCAACAACGCCGTATTAAAGCGTTGGAACGAATTAATGATGCTAGTAAGGGCTCATAGTCATTAAATATAATCGTTCACCTTCATAGCGTTTCACTGGTTGCGGTAGTTGTAAATACGGCTGAATTAACGGCCGTATTTTTGTTCTTGATATAGAACAGATATTGTTAAGATGCTTTTTCTGCGGTCTTTTCTAACGCCAAGATAAGAATAATAGCTGCAAGCATTGCCACGATAGCATACGCTAATAATGCTGGCTGGCCCGTTACTTGCTCAAAGCTAAATGGTGAAAGATTACGTTCTAATAATGGCACTTCAAGGCCACTTGAATTCGTTCGCCATGTTAACGTTTCTTTCCATGGCCATACTTTACCAAGTGTACCAATCATTAGTCCGGT
>Ga0209396_1001323_pt1 | contig 27659 bp, 24 predicted proteins | sample GOMGulsemesocosm_6_FD_184638 | JGI IMG/M metagenome (GOLD analysis project Ga0209396, IMG submission 184638) | Methane-oxidizing microbial communities from mesocosms in the Gulf of Mexico - GOM8C Gulf of Mexico (SPAdes) (version 2) | ecosystem: Environmental > Aquatic > Marine > Cold seeps... | reverse complement strand
AGTCGGTTGTACCAAGTGCAATTACAACATTTTTCCCTTGAAGTTCTTTCAACATAATTTAATCCTTTAATTAAATTGACGGCTATCGCCAAGTTTTTGTTTTTCTGCATAACAGCTTTTTAGAAGGCACAATGCCCACTTTCACCACGAGTGAGCAATCAACTTCCAATTAATTAATTGTAAATCACAATATATTATTAATGATATAAATTCAACAAGTTACTGTTTTAAGATTTATGATTTTCCGTGGAAAGCAGGCATTTTGCCCACTTTCTTTTGCAGAAAGCAGGCTTTTAGCTAAACTGTATATTATTACAGTATAAATATAAGTTAAGGATAATTTATGCCATCTCCCTATCTAGCATATATAGCAGAGCAAATGAGGTTAAGAAAGTACGCTAAGCGCACCATTGAATCATATCTATATTGGATAAAAGCTTTTATTAACTTTAATAAAAAGAGGCATCCTTCAATATGTCACAATAAAGAAGTGGAGAATTTTCTGAGTTATCTAGCAAATCAACGAAATGTAGCACCAAGAACCCAAGCTTTAGCACTCAACGCTTTGGCTCTTTTATATAACCACATAATAAATAAACCTTTAACTTTATCTCTAAATTTTAACAAAAGTAAAATGAGTCCAAAACTTCCTGTTGTATTGACTAAATCTGAAGTATCCAAATTATTGTTAAATGTACGTGAACCATATGACCTGCAATGTAAGTTGATGTACGGCAGTGGCTTGAGGTTAATGGAAGCTGTTAGATTGAGAATACAGGATATAGATTTTGACTATCAATCTATCTGTATTTGGCAAGGAAAAGGAGGGAAAAACCGAAGAGTAACGCTAGCAGCCGAGTTAAATACTGCACTAAGCAACCAAATTGACTATGTTCGATCAATTTACAATAAAGATATAAATAATAAAGTATATGCTGGTGTTTGGTTGCCTTATGCATTAGCAAAAAAATTCCCCAAAGCGCCGATGGAACTAGGATGGCACTTTCTTTTTCCTTCCAAACGACTCAGTGCAGACCCTGAAACTGGAGAAATACGGCGTCACCATATTGACCATTCCGTACTAAGGAAATCTGTAAAAGCCGCTAGATTAAAGTCAGGGATCATGAAGCAAGTCACCTGCCACACCTTACGTCACAGCTTCGCAACGCATTTATTACAGCGCGGTGCAGATATTCGCACTGTACAGGAACAATTGGGTCACAGTGATATTAGAACAACTCAAATTTATACTCATGTAATTGAACATGGGGCTAATGGTGTGCGTAGCCCATTGTCAGACTTACTTTAATTGTCATGATATTAATTGCTATCATTAAACAAAAAAATTAATTATTAAACGTACAAAAGTGTAAACAAAAAAACCAGAATACTTTACTGAAAAAGTATTCCGGCCATCAACTAATTTACAGTGTTTTTATTTTAAGCTTTCTTTTCTGTTACCCAAAAACTCGTTAAATAAGCGATTAAACCAAGTAAGAACACCACACCAGCAACTTCACGTAGCCAGTAGAATATTGCCAACTTATCTTGTGTTGCCATAAAGCTTAAGGCTTCACCAGACTCAGGTAAACGTTGTAACCACACTTGTAAAACACCAGCTCCGGTTAAGAATAATGTAATAAAGACCATAGCAACAGTCATTAACCAAAAGCCCCACATTTCTCGTACTTGTGCTCTATTACAGTTTGCTTCGCCGATACCACGTAACTTAGGCATAGCATAAGAAATGATGGTCATAACGATCATGGCATAAGCACCATAAAATGCCATATGTCCGTGAGCTGCTGTAATTTGTGTACCATGGGTATAATAATTTACCGGGGCTAATGTATGTAAGAATCCCCATACACCTGCGCCCAAAAATGCCATAACCGCAGTACCTAGAGCCCATAACGTTGCCGCTTTATTCGGGTGTTCACGGCGACGACGATTCACCATATTAAAGGCGTATAATACCATAGCAAAAAACGGTAATGGTTCGAGTGCAGAGAAAACGCCACCAATCCACTGCCAATACTCTGGTGTCGTTAGCCAATAAAAATGATGTCCGGTACCTAAAATACCTGAAATAAGTGCCATAGCGATAATTACATATAACCATTTTTCAATGACTTCACGGTCAACACCGGTGATTTTAATTAGTACATAAGCCAATATTGCACCCATGATTAATTCCCAAACACCTTCAACCCAAAGATGAACAACAAACCACCAGTAAAATTTGTCTAATGCTAAGTTACTTGGATTATAAAAGGAGAATAAAAAGAACACCGCTAAGCCAATTAGCCCTGTCATCAACACCATGTTAATTGCTGTTTTTCTACCTTTAAGTATTGTCATGCCTAAGTTAAACAAAAAACCAAGGGCAACAACCACCACACCAATTTTAGTAATGGTAGGCATTTCCAAAAACTCACGTCCCATTGTTGGCCACAAGTCATTAAAAGTAAGTTCAGCAAGCGTAGAATATGGAACTAATAAATAACCTAAAATAGTTGCTACACCTGCAGCGGCAAATATCCAAAAGAGAATAATCGCTAATTTGGGGCTGTACAGCTCAGTTTCAGACTCTTCTGGTACCATATAATACGCAGAGCCCATAAAGCCAAAGAGTAACCATACAATAAGTAGATTGGTATGTACCATACGCGCAACATTAAAGGGAATGGCACCCGCAAGAAAATCGCCAACAACATATTGTAATCCCATCACTAAACCAAATAAAATTTGGCCAACAAAAAGGATCAGTGCAAAGATAAAGTAAGGCTTTGCGACCGCTTGAGATTGATATTTTAAAGTATTCATCGCATTATCCTTCAATGTTTGGTGGCCAGTTATTTGTGTCCATTTTTGATGTCCACTTTAAAAACTCAGCTAAGTCATCAATTTCTTCATCATTAAGATGAAAGTTTGGCATTTGACGACGACCAGGAATATTTAGAGGTTGAGCTTTCATCCAACCACTAAAGAAAGCCTTAAAATTAGCTTCACCGCCACGGCGGTCAAAAACATTACCAAGTTCCGGTGCAAAATATGCGCCTTCACCAATGAGGGTATGACAACCTATACAGTTATTTTCTTCCCAAAGCGCTTTGCCTCGTTCAACGGCTTCGGTTAAATTTTCGCGATGATCCCGTTTAGGCATCTCTTTTGTAGTGTGGAAGGACAAAGCAAGAAAAATAAGTAGGAAGAAAACACTTCCCCCGTAATAAATATTTCTTGCCATGCCTTTTGTAAAGCTTTCTGACATGGTGTTTCCCTTATAAATTGTATAAAGCAAACAAATAGTATCGGGGTTTAATGTATGGGATATTGATAGAAATCAACTTTTACAGATAGTGTGTCAAAATGTAAGAAATAAGTGTTCATTTGTGTCTACATTGGGGGGCAAATGTACCTTCTCAAACAAACTTGCTGCCATTTCTACTATTGCCTTGGTTAAATATAAACCTTATTTAAAACAAGGTTATAGCCTGACAAATAATTCAACAACGACTTTAAAGATGGTATCAGCAGTAAAAGTTGTTCTCATTAAAACATATAAATTGTGGCGATAATGGCAGGTAAGATAACAACATAACCAAGTAGTAAAATACGCCATTTATGAGGTGCATATTTTAGCTCCATAAAAATATCGATTATTTGATGTCCTTTTAAAAAAACAGTGAAAAGTACTGTGGCGATCATCAGCTGTTTATCTAGGGCTATTTTCCCTAACACTACCGATATCAACGTAAAAACCATCAACAACAGCCAACTTATTAACAGCGTTTTTTTCTTAAATATTCTCTTTTTTTTATGTGACAAACTAACGTATTCATTATTCATAACCCGCGCCTTAAATAACATAGATCAGTGGAAATAATATGATCCACAACATATCAACCATGTGCCAATAACACGCCCCTGACTCAAACCCCGAAGGGTCTTTATTGCTATATTGATTTCTATAAGCCTTTATTGTCATAAACATTAAAATAACCAAGCCAAGTAAGACGTGCATAAAATGAAAGCCAGTGATCAAAAAATATAATGTAAAAAAGGTATTTGTTTCAATATTGATACCTTGCGTAATTAAAAACTGATACTCCCAGATTTTCACCACTAAGTAGATAACCGCAATAAGCTCGGCCGTGATCAAGAGCCACATAACGTGCCGCTGCTTTTGCAAATGAAAAGCGCGTAATGCTAGGGCTACAAATAAGCTACTGGTAATTAATGCTGCAGTATTTATGAGCCCAGCTATTGGGTGAAGCTTTGCTTTACCTAAAATAAACATGGCGCTGTTAAGTTGTTCAGCGACGGCAAAACCAATAAAGAATATTGCAAAGACAGTTAGTTCAGCCAAAATAAAAAACCACATGGCCAAATCGCCCGGTAGTTTTATATTGTTGAGCTGCTGCTGAGTATTTTTGTTAAGACTGTTAGTTGCAGCTTCAACCATAATAAAAATGATTACTCACCAAAATATATTTTTGCGACATCCATAATCGCTTCAACCGTATCAGGATCGTCTGATAAAGGCTCAGCTAAACAACAACGGCACACATCAAGGGCATTCATACCGCTACTCATCATTCTTGCCGCATAAATGAGTAATCGCGTAGAAGCCGCTTCATCTAAATCGCTGTGCTCTAAACGTCGTAATGCATGGGCTAATTCAACCAGTCTTGTCGCAAGGTTTTCATCAATACCTGCCTCTTTGATTAAAATTTCTCGCTCAACGGCTGCACTAGGGTAATCAAAACGCAAAGCAACAAAGCGTTGTCGGGTACTTGGTTTCATGCCTTTAAGTAAATTCTGATATCCTGGGTTATAAGATACCACTAACATAAACCCAGGCGCGGCTTCGAGTAATTCACCGGTACGTTCTAATGGTAATATACGCCGGTCATCAGCAAGAGGATGCAATACCACAGTGGTATCTTTACGAGCCTCAACAACTTCATCTAAATAACAAATGCCTCCTTCTCTAACGGCGCGCGTTAATGGTCCATCTTGCCAATAAGTACCATTAGGACCTATTAAATGACGCCCGACCAAATCTGCTGCCGTTAAATCATCATGACAGGCAACTGTGTATAAGGGTTTGTTAAGTTTTTCAGCCATGTGGGCAATGAAACGTGTTTTTCCACAACCTGTTGGCCCTTTGATAAGTACAGGTAGTTGATGTTGATAGGCATAGATAAATAACGCCACTTCATTCTTTTGTTCTTGATAATAAAGTGCTTTTTTTAATTCATTTGCCGCTTGCAACGTTACAGCGTTCATAATTACTCGATTAAAACAGTTAACTTAACGCTAAAGTACGCGTTTTATCATCACAATGATTTGATTCCGATCAACTCAACAAGGTTAAAAGCCAAATTTTATGTTAGGGACTGTTGATCTTTCAAGATTATTTTTGCAGCTGTTTGTTGGGTATTTATACAAGTCCGAGTCTTTGTAATGTGGTTATTCCACATAAAGAGGCGATAACGCCGTAAAAATGTCCAACAAACGCTGTCCGAAGGATTCGGCTAAAAACGTTTTACTCTTTGTTGAGCAGTATTTGCTTAGAATAACTAGGCTACACACTACTCGCCGCAATTAAAATGTTTTTATCTCGAACAAAATTTAACCGCGAAAGATCAACAGTCCTTCATTTTAAGACAATAAAAAAGCGGTAAATGACTTAAGTCACTTACCGCTTATTATTACGTTTTATTTTTAATCCTAAAACTAACCAAAAATAGCGCGCATTAAGCCAATAACATGGTCAACACTCTTACCATTTTTCACTTCTTTAATAATGGTGTCGCGCTTGCCAATAATATACTCAGGAATTCCCTCTGCCGCCAATGCACGGTCAACTAAAATTTCAGCCGACTCTTTAGTACGCACACGCCCAACAGAATTTGAAGCACTACGTAGAGCTGGCTTTAACGCTTTATTACGCATTTTAATATAGTTAGAATTTAGTGAGAGGTTTTCGTCAGCAAATAAAAACAAATCCACTAATATTGCTCTGTTTTGCCATACCTTTACTTCAAAGTCATCAGGTAATTGCGTCGCCAACACTTGTTCTTCTGCATCCAATTCGTTTTCTAGCTTATCAAGGTTAGCTGAAGTTTCGGTGGTGTTTACCCCATCAACATCTTTATTATTCTCTTGTGTTGATAAGTCAATTTCAGCTGCTTGTGAATCGCTTTCATTAACAAGGGTTTCAGGTTTATCTTGGCGCCACCAAACAAAACTACGTAAGGTTAAAATCATTTCTTGCCAGTAAGAAAAGAAATCAAAATTATCAAATTTTACGATGGATAAACCTTGACAAAAAATATCAATTTTAGCGTTGGTGAGTGCAATAAACTGATCGGGACGGCGCATCGCTAACAGCCTTGTTGCGGCGGCTAAAGGTGATTTTTCACCTTGAGGTTTATCTTTGGTGCACTGAGTAAATATTTGTTGATAAGCATTCACAAATTTTTGGTAATGTGCAAACGTGACATCACCCGTTAATGGGATAAACGCGAGTGCTTTATCAAAATCCGCGGTCTGGCTTTGCAATAATTGATGAAAAACCTTTGCGCCTTTTGTTGAAGCAAACCACTCGACATCAAAATCAAATACTGCGGGATCATGTTTATTGGTATGTTTACCAGAATAAGCCAGTAAATCTTCTTCAATAAGTTCAACTAATGATTTGTCTCGAAGACCTGCGATATGATCGAGTAATTTGAAACGTTCAACTACCGCGTGATTATCAACTTGTTGCTCAATAAAGCCTAAATAAATCGGCCATGGTGCAATATGCGCCATTTTAAATTGAGCAACACTACAACCATTTTCTAGAATAACCTGTAATTTTTTTAATGCTGGTAATTGTGCATCTTCTAGCAAGTCCATATTAAGATCTTGACGGCACAATCTCGCTAACTCTTTACACCATGAAACAAAGTCTTCTGGTCGGTAATTTACTTTAACCGCCATTAAATTTAAACTCAGCTCAGGGATATATTTAAGCGAATTTTGGTAAATTTGATTTTCAATTTCTGACAACGGCATTTTAACCGGTGAAGATAACAACTTTCTCATTAAATTATTTAGTTCCAGCAAACAACAGGTTCTTAAAAGTCGCGCATAATACCCAAATTGCGTACTTTTGTAATCAATAATCTCGTAAAAATAGCACAATAGCTCGGTTATTGCGTAGTTCTTGTTTAGTTACTGTATAGCTGTTTGTTTAGTAAACAACAAAATAAAATTAAAAGTATTTTTTTGCCTATCAAACTAGTTTAGCTTGATAGGGTTCATCTCTTTTTTAGTCGAATTATCCTCTTTAGAATACTTGTTTTAGCACTTTAATATTTAATCTTTTTGCCATTCGATTGAGATTAGCGCGATCTGTATTTAACCTTCTTGCCGCTGCTGCCCAGTTGCTATGTTCTTGCTCTAAAGCCGCAATGATTAATTGTCGTTGGAAAGCGTCGGTGGCATCTCTTAAACTACAATCAAGCTGTGCAGGAGGCATGCTAGGCATTACTTCAGGGGTTACGGTATTGTCAGCGTTATGATTATTTTCACTGACTAAAGCACCTAAATCATCGATACTAATAACAATAACTGTACTTAATTTTTGTCTAGCTTTTGCTTTTAGTGCTGCTCGGCTGATTACATGTTCTAACTCACGTACATTGCCAGGCCAATTATAACGTTCTAGGTAGAGTATTGCTGCCGGCTCTATTTTTAACTGCTTTACGCCTAGTTTACGTTTAGTTTGCTCTATGAAGAACCCTGATAAAAGTTGCACATCACCATGTCGTTCTTCTAACCTAGGCACACGAATAGGATATACACTAAGTCGATGATAAAGATCCGCACGAAAATGCCCTTCTTGAACTTCTTCTTTTAGATCTCTATTAGTAGCAGCCAATATACGTACATCAACATGTTCAACATTATCTTTTCCAACAGGTTGGATTTCTTTACTCTGAATCGCACGTAAAATTTTACTTTGGGCTGATAGTGGCAGTTCTCCGATTTCATCTAGAAATAAAGTGCCGCCATGAGCTAATAAAAACTTACCCGCCCTGTTTTTATCGGCCCCTGTAAAGGCGCCTTTAACATGACCAAAAAGCTCACTCTCAACTAAGTTTTCAGGCAATGCAGCACAATTGACATATACCATAGGGCCTGTTTTTCTTAATGAATTTTGATGTAAAGTTCGTGCAACTAGCTCTTTACCTACCCCAGTATCACCATAAATAAGGATATTAAAATCTGATGGTGCGACAATATCCAACTCTTGTTTGAGTTGATTCATGACTTCACTTTCACCAATAAGTTCGCCACCTTCACGTTGCCATGCGGCTTTTGTTAATTCAGCAACAACTTCTTGAGAGTGTTGCGCTTTACTTTCTAATTGCTCGATCATTAATGCCGTATTAAGCGTTGCCGCCGCAATAGCAGAAATAAGCACAAGCGTACGTTCAGGGATATTGTCAAAAACATGTGGCGTTAAGCTATCTATTGTTAATAAACCAAGAAATTGTTCATCAAAATATAAAGGTAACCCCATACAAGCGTGTACGGGAAGATCGCCGGCTCTATTATTTAAAAGACCATCGTAGGGATCGGGTAAAGGGGAGTCTGCAGCAAACCGCACAGGCTCACTTGATTTGCATAATACTTCAAAACGAGGATTTTCTTTCACTAAAAATCGGCGACCTAACGTATCTCGACTTAACCCCTGTAAAGCAAGCGGTTTAAGTGTGCCTGTTTGGTGTGATAATAACACTACGGCATCACAGGTGATGACCTTACGTACCGTATCTAATAAACGATTGAATCTATCCTTGGTGGTTAAACTGTTGGCCAAGTCTAGTGCTAATTCAATAATGGCTGCTGACGAAATCTCATTCATATAATTCTCCTATCCCATATAAAATAACACAAGTGAGTCATTATGACCACGCACTATATATGTCATTATGACTACTTAATCACAAAAAACCTATAACCACCTGTATTTTAACAACTTTAAAACTGGCATCGCTCTTGCAATTTAATTATTACAAAAGCAAATAAGAGAAAGCATCATGTACAAACAGTTTTACATGCCAAAAGATTTACCCAACGTTGATAATGCAATGAACTATCAAAAATGTCTCGTTTTAGGTAATTGGTTAATGGTCTTTTCTCTCATTATTGTGGCAATAAGTATCAGTGTGAACTTTGCTTTTGAAACACATTTCGAAATCTCAAGCCAGATAGTTGCTCATATAGCTACCATCATTTTTGCTGCATTTTTAAAGATAGGTTATGTCGTACGTTGTATTGGTTTACATGGTTTTGGTAAGAAGGACTTTTAAGATGAACGATATTCAAAATTCAGAAACATTCTTACTTATTTATGGCGGACAACCTAAACAACAGAAGATGCAAAACAGAAACAGTATTTTTATCGTATCATTGTGTATTTACGTTGCCTTATATTTTGTTTCCTAATCATGTTACTAACACGGCCTACTCAATAGTGAACTTAGCTTGTGATATAGCCTGCTTAAGTGCAATATCATCAAAATTTTGCGCTCTTATTGCATGAATGAATTTCAAGGTTTTAAAGGCATCAAACCAAACAATAAATTGTTTATTAAACTGTTGCTGACTTGCCTTCTTTTGCTTATTCACAAATGAACCGAAGTTTAATTCACCTAACGCCACATTGACTTCGTTAGGCAGGTTTTCAAACCAGTCCTTCAAGTTTTCTCGATATTGCCATAATGTTATTGACGCGGTTAAGAATGTTTTGAGAAATTCAAACAATTGTGGATGATAATAACAATAATCGTGATTACTTTGCGTTAACGCTAATATCTTACTAACCGCAGGACCCGTACCAAAAGGCACACGGTCTGATGTTCGTGCATCAATATTAATAATGGCGTCTTTAAAGTAAGCAACAGCTCCCAGTTTGGCTATTTTATTTAATAAATAAAAGTCTTCACCAGCGCTACGTTTAGGAAAACCTCTTACCATACAATACGGCGCTATTTTAAAAGTTAATATACTGCCAATGGTAAAAAATGCATAGGCTGAACCTGCATAATGTAAACCTGCCACATAATACCTTAGTGCTTTTTCATACTGTTGATTAGCTTGATAAATATCAGCATCTTCAGAGTGATGATGAAAATTATAACAAGCGGCAACACTAAGATTATGATCTTCCCTTTTTAGCACTTCAAAGTAATTATTCGGTAACCTTGCATCAGCATCCGATGAATGTATCCAAGATGAGCGTAGCAAGCCTTGCTCACTTAATGTCACGGCAATATCGACACCTAATTTTCGAGCAAGACCAACACCCTGCTCTTGTGGTATAGGGGCTGTAAAGCGATCAATGAGGAAAATATAGCCCAATGAATTGTCAAGTGCGATTAAACGTAACATTTCATTTTGCCAAACAGTTTCGCCACGCTGACAGATGTTTTTGTGTAAAACTTGTTGTGGTAGCTTATCAAGGTCATTATCAGGTTGGTTAACAACGACAATCATCAAGACCCTTACTTGGGCCAGTGGCGAACTTAAAAAACGTTGAATAAAATGATCTGTTTCTTTATAAGCTGGTATGACAATAACGTGTTCGTAAAAGCATTTAGCGAGAAAATAGTGCTCTTTAATATTAAGTTCAAATAAACTATGCAGCGCTTTAATTTCTGGCTCTGCATAGTTTTCTAGATATTTTTTGACATTTTTATCGGACATGTATCATAGTTGCTTTTTATCGCACATAATAACAAATCGCCAGCCCATTAATATCATCAATAACCATAAATTAAAGTAGACGGCTCCACCACTGCTCGATTTTTCAGGATCAATCGCTTTAGACAGCTCACTATTTGAGATAATAGCAATCCCACCAGGGTCATCTATCGTGCCATTGGCAATACTGTCTGCATCATTTGCACCACCATCTTCAATAAACAAACGTAAACAGTCATTACCTTGGATCAGACCCGCTTGATAGACATTACTATGTGGTGGTGGGCATATCTCATCTACCGATTTAGCCGAAGATATCGTGTTGTTAGCATCTTCTACAAAGTCTTGCCACTGGCTTTCTTTATTAAACTTGCGATAAATACCATTTTCAGGAATATTTGTTGATAGTGGAATAACAATCGCTACTGAACGTCCTACGGGCGTAATATTCTTTATTTCAAAATCAAAATACTCATTTTGATGATCAATATCATCAACATCGATGAGTTGTGATGCCTCAATTTCTTGTTGTGAAAGTTGAACACCATCAGAGCTTTGCTGACGTGCATATTTGCCCAATTTTAAATGCAATCCGGGCTCTGTTTCCATCAATTTCACTTCACTCGCATTAACATGCAGTTGCTGCACGTAAGCAATATCCGATTTATCCATAAACGCTGGCAAACCGTCCAAGTCATCGTCCAAATACCCCTCAACATTGTCAGGTATACCATCTCTATCGGTATCACTGTCCGTTAAGCGTGGTTGTAAGTCTAATAAAGGAAGTTGGATGAATTCATCAACATTAAGTTCGTCGCTGCCACTGTCTGTGACTTTCACAGAAAAAGACATCAGCCCATGTTCATTATCTTTTAACTCAATTTGCATGGGGTCGAAAAAAACAGCCATTTGATTTGCACTAACATTTTTATTGTATTTATCAGGAATATCCCAAGCAACTATATGTGTATCATTGAGATTTGAGTCAGATATGACAAGATTAACTTCAACTTCTCCTTGGTCTCTACTGATTGAAGAAACAATAATACCTTGCTGTTTAATAATCACCTGTAATGTCGGAGCTTGATTTTTTTCACTAACCGTTACCGTTGTTTGGCTTTTTACCCCTGAATTTACACTTGAATTAAAATTCAAAATTAACTGCTCATCACCTTCATCTTGTGAGTCACTATTGAGTTTTATATCAACATAGGCCGAGGTACCGCTGGTGATAACAGCTTTGTTACTCTCTAATTGGTAATCAAAGCGATCAACATTGCCTGATATTGAAAAAGGAATTTCATAAGGGTAATGAGGCGCAAGGCCAGACAGTACAACTTTAACTTTTGCAATTCCACCTTCGGCTACAACTTGATCAGCTTGAAAATTAACTAAGGGGAAGATATTAACCACTTGCTGAATTTCGGCAATATTCCCTGCTTTATCAACCGCTCTCCATGTCACAGCAATCGTACCAGAAGCCATATTTTTAACACCATTTTCAAAACCTATGGCCAGTACTTCACAACAATCTGCGCCATCTAAACCATCAGTAACGGTGATATCGGTCAAAGCAAGCAATGTCGACAACTTGACATTAGTGAAGGTATGTACAGCATTAATATGCGCCGATTGTGGTTGTGATAAAATTGGCGGATAGTCATCAACTAAGGGATTGGAATTAGCTAAAGACTCATTAACATTGCTAACACCATCTCGGTCCGTATCAATATTTGCATCAGCAGCATTTAGAGGGTCGAATCCATTCTCCAATTCAAAAACATCACTCATACCATCATTATCATCATCTAAATCTGCATTATCACCTAAACCATCGTTATCAGCATCAGCAGACTCACTAGGTTCAAGTGGTAAAATATCAGCGTAATCAAATACGCCATCATTATCATCGTCGCTATCATAAACATTACCGATACCATCGCCATCGGTATCGAGCCACTCTACTGGATCTAGAGGAAATGCATCGTCATCATCTAATACACCGTCACCATCGTCGTCACTGTCTTCATTATCACCTAAACCATCCACATCAAAATCATGCCATTCAGTGTTGTCCGTAGGAAATAAATCCAGATGATCTAAAAAGCCATCATTATCATCATCGGTATCTAAATTGTTACCGATGCCATCGCCGTCATGATCCTCAAACTCTGTTTTATCAGTAGGAAAAATGTCGTCAACATCACGGACACCATCACCATCATCATCACTGTCTGCATTATCACCAATACCATCACCGTCTAAGTCATGCCACTCAAATTTATCTCTTGGAAAAGCATCTAGTGAATCTTCAACGCCATCGTTGTCATCATCGGTATCTTTGTTATTACCTAATTCATCGCCGTCATCATTAAACCATTCAAGTGGGTCAATTGGGTAAAAATCACAATCGAGTGAATTAGCAAGGCAATTATCTAAAAAACCATCACCGTCATCATCACTATCCGCATTGTTACCAATACCATCACCGTCACTATCAACACTTTCCAGAGGATCTAATGGGAATGCATCACCACTATCAGCGACACCATCGTTATCGTCATCCGTATCGGAATTATTCCCTATGGTATCGTTGTCAGTATCAAACCATTCGAGAATATTTAATGGAAAGACATCATCATCATCAGCAATACCATCATTATCATCGTCGGCATCGGAAAGGTTATTACCAAGACCGTCGCCATCAGTATCTAACCATTCCAGTTTATTAAAAGGAAACGCATCAACACCATCAAGAAAACCATCACCATCATCATCCGTATCGGCAATATTACCAATACCATCGCTATCCGTATCAGTATCTTCTAATACATTCAGTGGGTCGGGATCTATGGTATCAGGTACACCATCAGCATCATCATCGGTATCTTGATTATCACCAATACCGTCTCCATCAGTATCTTTGCTTTCAAAAATGTTAAGTGGAAATGTATCAAGACCGTCTGATACACCATCACCATCATCATCTGCATCGGCGTTATTACCTGTGCCATCACCATCAGTATCTATATATTCTGTGCTATCTAACGGAAAAATATCAACTGAGTCTGATACACCATCACCATCATCATCAGCATCGGCGTTATTACCTGTACCATCGCCATCAGTATCTAAATGCTCTGCTGGATCGGTGCGAAAGGCATCGACGCCATCAAGGAAAGTATCATTATCATCATCGGTATCAGCGTTATCGCCGATGCCATCTCCATCACTGTCAGTATGTTCACTAGGGTCAAACGGTAAAATATCATTTACATCAAGTACGCCATCACCATCATCATCAGGATCGCTGTTATCGCCGATACCATCATTATCGGTATCGATTGTTTCCGAAGCTATTAATGGAAAGGCGTCATTTACATCTAAAACGCTGTCACCATCATCATCAGTGTCAGTATTATTACCGGTACCATCACCGTCGGTATCAAGAGTCTCAGAAGCATCTAATGGAAAAGCATCAAAGGAGTCAAGTATGCCATCACCATCATCATCGGTATCGGTATTGTTACCTATTGTATCGCTGTCAGTATCCACCGACTCAGAGCTATTCAAAGGAAAAGGGTCTACAACATCAGCAACACCATCGTTATCATCGTCTAAATCGGCATTGTCACCTAAACAATCACCATCAGTATCTAACCATTCTAGTGGGTTTTCTGGAAACGGGTCATAAAGATCTATAACCGTATCAGCATCTCGATTATTATCAGAGCTATCGGGGATACCATCATTATCGTCATCTAATTCATCTAGGTTTGCGATACCATCGAGGTCATAATCATAGTGTCGAAGTGGATCAGCGGGAAATAAATCAATATTATCATCATAAAGATCGCCATCGGTATCTACCGTAGTTAATGGTGGCGGCAATGGACAGACGGCTGCATGTACATTTGATGTATACGTTAAACTTGTGATTATCACCACGGCTAATGAGGCGACCCTAAGATCACGCGACATATTATTCTCCAGTATCTACTACATATTTTGTTAATGGCTAAATAAAAATAGAAAGTTTTTAGTTTTATCTCGCCATTAAATTTCAAAAAATACTATTGATGTCCGCTATCAAAAAATATTCCGTTATCGTTTTAATAACGATATTTTGTACCAAATTTATAAATAAAACCTAAATGTACCGTGCTATTACTACCAAATCCCGAAAAGCTGGGTATATGTTTGATACCCAGTTTCATCGCTGCATTTTTACCCATTCTATAATGAACAGCAAAACCTATAAGAGCGTTAGCGTCGCTCGTTTCAGAAAAGAATTTTGTTTCATCTAATTCAGGCCAATAAAACTTATTTTCGGTCAATGCAACGGAAACTCCCGCTTGATACTCGAAACTTAAGTTTTTAGTAAAAGCATTATATGATTTTATACGTTGACGATATGACACCATAGCTTCAATAGTATCGACGGTAAAATATAAAGAACGATCGTTCCAATCTACTTTAACATCGTTAAGTTTATTGTAGGATATTTCCCAGAAAAATTGACTACCTCGCGCAATTTCATTTGCAAAAGATAAGCTATATCCTTGTGTTTTTGACTCATCACCTTTGATGAAACCAATACCAACCTCTGATGCTTGACTCATGGGAATGAATAAAATAAGTGATAATAAAGAAAATAGAGCGGCAATCTTTTTCCTACGAATAAAGCGACTTAGAACAAGATGGGTAAAATCAGTTATTTTTTTCATTACAATACTACCTAAATTTGACGATTAAAATTACATGAGAATATAAAGCAATTTTCAAACCAAATGTAACAGTAAAAACATACATTTTGAGAAAAAAACAGTTTCTGTATGATATATCGACACATTTAGACAAAATTTCAATCAATATTGAATTAAAATTATAAATCCTAATAAAAACAATGTTTAACGTTAATTATCAACGCAAATACCTACGTTAGACTCTACAGGTGGATAGGCATCAGGATATTTTAATGTTTTTTTTAAACATTACTACTTTCAGCGAATAACTCTTGATATATTTACATCAATATAACTAACAATAAGAAAAATTATGACAATAAAAAAACTCTTATTTACAACAAGTATTGTGGTTTCAACACTATTCACAGCAGACATTGCCTTGGCTGATACAAAATCATCAAGTCAATTCAAAGATTTATTAAATGCCCACTGGAAAAACGCAAATGTGGAACAAGTCTTTTTTCGTAAAGACCCTGATACGTTTCGTATGAATGGTAAACTGCCGTCCTTTTCAAAAACATCTCGTGAACGACGCGAAAATTATAACCATTTACTGTTAATGCAATTAAAAGATATTGATGTCAATAAACTAACCAAAGAAGAACAAGTCTCTTATCGTTTATTTAAATATGAGCGTCAAGCTGAAGCCAAAAGCTATCAGCAAATAGATCACTACTACCCTCTCACCTATTATTCAGGATACCATAGCTATTTTGCTGGTGCGCCAGCCAACATGTCATTTTTAACAAAAAAAGATTATGACAACTATCTGATAAGCTTGGCCGATTTTCCTCGCTACAATCAAGAGTTTATTACTAATCTCAAAGAAGCCATTGAGCAAGGGCACATTCATTATTGTGAAAGCTTTAGTAATTATCACAAAAGCATCAGCAAACATATTGTCAATAATGTTAACGACAGCCTTTTTTATCAGCCAATTAAAGAGTTTCCTAAGACGTTTTCAGCAAAAGATAAAGCGCACTATCAACAAAAAACTGCAGAGTTGATCACGTCTTCTATTGTTCCTGAATATCAAAAATTTTATGATTTCTTCACTAACGAGTACATGAGTAAATGTCGTAGTAATGTTGGTATCAGCGAACTAAAAGGTGGTGAAGAGTATTATCAATACCTCATTGAATTTTACACCACAACCTCGATGTCAGCGAGCGAAATTCACAGCCTTGGTTTAGATGAAGTTGCTCGTATTCGTAAAGAAATGCAAGTGATTATTGATGACTTAAACTATAAAGGTAGCTTCAAAGACTTTATTAAATATTTACGTACTGACCCGACGTTTTATACTGATGAACCTCGTGATTTGATTGAAAAAGCCAGTTACATTACCCGAAAAATGGCAGCACAATTGCCTAAATGGTTCTCAGTATTACCTCGTCAAACATTTGATATAAAATCAGCCCCTAACGGCGGCGCTTATTACGTAGCCTCTGATGGTAGCGGTACAACCTCAGGTACATACTTTTTAGATACCCAAGATCTTAACAGCCAGCCACTTTATACTTTAGAGGCCCTCACCTTTCATGAAGCAGAGCCAGGCCACCACTTTCAAAGTGCTATTGCTCAAGAAGTGGATATGCCAGAGTTTCGTAAAACGCTCTACCACGCGGCTTATGGTGAAGGCTGGGGGTTATATTCTGAGCGTTTGGGTAAAGAAATAGGCTTTTATCAAGACCCTTACAGTGATTTTGGGCGCTTAACCTATGAAGCATGGCGCGCTTGTCGTTTAGTTGTTGATACAGGTATGCACGCTAAAGGCTGGACTCGTCAACAAGCGATAGATTACTTGGCCAACAATACAGCATTAAGTATGGCTGATGTTATTGCTCAAATAGATCGTTACATTAGCTGGCCTGCACAAGCTCTTTCTTATAAAATTGGTGAAATAAAAATAAGGCAATTGCGAAAAATGGCTGAAGAAAAGTTAGGCGATAAATTTGATGTCCGTAGTTTCCATGATCAAATGTTAACAAATGGCAGCTTGCCTATGGCATTGCTCGAAGAACTCACCACAGATTGGGTAAATAGCCAACTTTAATCATCAGTATAAATGATTTCCAGCGATAGCAGAGCAATACCTTGATAAGGAAATATAGTATTGCTCTCATTCGTTACTTCTTTGGTGTTTTATCATTAAAATTTAGCAAACAATGGTTACATCAATCTTATTGCCAATCTTCTACATTGTAACGCTTAAGAATTTCACTTAACTTCCCTGAAGTGCGTAATTCTGCAATGCCTAAATCAAGTATTTTAGCCAACTCTTGCGACTTATCAGGATAGACAGGAGAAAAACCAACAAATACATCGGTATAAACATGATCACTACCCGCATACTTTAAAGCTATCATCCAATTAGTTTGATGGTCTAAGTATTGTAGAACTAATCTGTCTTCATATAATGTTTGTGTATAACCCAAAGTGATCATTTTGATTGTTCTTTCTAGTGTTGTATAACCCGTTATTTTGGTAACTTTATGCGGATTATCAAGGATGAATGCATCAAATTGAGGATAAGAAACGCCTTTTGCAATGGTAAGACCTTTATTTCCAAGTAATGATAATGACTGCTCATTTTCATATCGCCAAGTATCATTTTTTCGTACGATAAATTCGTTAACACTACGACCAATAGGTAAATCATTATAAATAAAATCAGGAGCATCAGACTTATATAACCCTAACATTCCTGTTATCGAGCCGTCTCTAACCTTTAAGTAGGCTTTTTTTATGGGGGCCGTATCAAATTTTACTTGGTAACCCTGAGCAGTAAAAACAGTGCGCACAATATCTGCAACAAAACCACTTTTCTGATTGTTTTTAGCCTCATCACATTCATAAGGACACCATTGTGTCGACTTTCTAAAAGTCAGTATTTTATCTTGCTGTGCTTGAACAACAAAAAATATAAAAAGGAAAGACAGTAGAAAATAACGGTGAAAATATCTTTTCAATAAAGCCTCGATTAAGGTATGTAGTGACACAATAAACTATAGTACAAAATATTATTAGCCATGCTGAACATGCAGTTATTAAGTACAAAACAATCAAACAAAGCACAATTGTAGATCAAGGATAAAGTGTTATTCTTCTCGCTTATAATTAAATTTGACAACCTTAAGAGGCAATTATTAAAGCCATCATTTTATATAAATGCCAAAAAAATAAATTTTTTTGTAACCTTTCACAAGTTGGTGCGTAAATATAACTATGAAAGGAAATAAATTTAAAAACATACTCGCAGAGCATCAACAGCGTATTTATTCGCTGGCCTTATATATTTTGCGCGACCAACATGAAGCAGAAGATATTACTCAAGATGTTTTTACTCGTCTATGGAATAACTTTGAGCAAGTAGAACTTGAAAAAATCTCTCCATGGCTTTCGGCGGTAACTCGTAATGCTTGCATTGATAAGTTGCGTAAACGCAAAGAATTCAGTCAAGTGGAAGTGGATCATCAAGTAACCGAAGTCCATCAAGAACCAGCGGGTAACTTGCAACATCAGCAATTAAGCACTTGGTTAAGCAAGGCAATTTCCGGATTGAAGGAACCTTATAGTTCACTGATCATGCTTTGTGATGTGCAACAAAATAGCCAGAATATTGCCGCGCAATCACTTAATCTAACGACCAGTCAAGTGAAGGTATATTTACATAGGGCACGACTTCAATTAAGAAGTTTATTAAAGGAGAATATCCATGAATGATAATAACTCATGGCAGAAACCATTAGATAACTTTTTAACTAAAAATAGCGTATCAATTGACTCTCGAGTACTAGCGAGAGTATTAAGTCATGATAGCCAGTTAGATGACAAAAAGTGTAGTGAACAAGAGATTGCCGATATGGAGCGAGCTTTACATATAGAGCAACATCTTGACGAAATCGGCTTACAACCTATACCTACAAATTTAGTAAATAAATTACAAGCTATTACCAAAAAAGAGCAAAGCAATAATATTGTACTTGGAAAGTTTGGCCTTAACTGGAAGAGTGTGAGCGCTTTAGCCGCAACAATTACCGCAGTAGCTTTACTAAATATAAATAATATAAATACGTCAGAAAACCAGCAACCATCGATAGCTGAAGTAAAACATGCTCAACAAGAGCTCTCTATTGCCTTGCAATATATTTCATTCGCTAAAACTAAATCTGCACATAAAATCAAACAAACATTTGATGAAAACATTCATCAACCACTAAATCAAAGCTTGTTTAAACCACTTAATCATTTTAAGGAAACATCATGAAAAAATTATTATCAGCTGTCATTTTCATTAGTTCATCATTATTTATTGCCTGTACATCTTTTGCGAGTGACATAACGAAAGAGCGTGGCTATGTCAACTTCACCAACCTCGAATCCGTTTATGGTGAGCCAAGGGTTATGGTGAATTTAAACAAAACCATGCTTGGTTTTATCAGTAAAATGAATATGTCAGATCCCGATGCATCAGAATTGATCAGTAAGTTAAAAGCAGTACGTGTACAAATTTATAATATGACAGAAAATGACAAGCCAGCATTAGACTTAGTCGCAAAAGTTAGCAAAGACATTCAAGCTAAAAGTTGGTTGCCCATTGTATCTGTAAATGAAGAGGATGAAAAAGTTAGGGTATTCACTAAGATTACCGATGACATTATGGATGGGTTAGTGGTTATGGTAATAAAAAATAAAGACGAAAATGAAGAACGAGAAGCCGTATTCATTAATATTGTTGGCGAAATCGACCCTGCACAAATTAATAAAGTGACAGAATCATTAAACATCGATGTTGATATTAACTAACGAGAAAAATATGAAATTAACGAATCTTCTACTAAAGAAATTATTTTTACTATCGGCAATTGCAGCAAGCTTTTTTATTACCGGCTGTGGTATTACCGCAAGTGGACTACACAACCATGCAGGATATGCCAATATCGATTCTCCTTATTGGTGGCAAGCAGACAATGAAACAAACTTATCATTGGGGCCATTAGCCATAGGAACCGCTCGCTGGATTATGGATGAAGAGCAAGACCCTGCAGTTGATGCGCTATTGAATGACGTTGAAGGGGTCCGTATAAGCGTTTATAAAGTTGAAGATAACAGCGATATTTTCAAAGATAACTTCACTGAAACGCAGGCTAATTTACGAGCCGATGGTTGGCAGCCCATAGTAAGGGTAAACGATGATGAGTCAGCGGATTATTCTTTGATGTTTGTCAAATCCAATGGTGAGGTTATAGATGGCTTAGTTGTATTGTCTCTCTCTGATGATGAAGCTGTTTTTGTCAATATTATCGGTAATATTCGCCCTGAATCCTTTGATCCTGTAATGAAGCAAGTTTATAAGAAAACGAATACCGCGGAGTAATAGTCCGCCATCAAGAGCCCTATTCTATTTGATGTAGCGTTTTATAAGGTAAAACGAATACAACCTAAGGTATCAAGATAGCTGAATCAAATAACTGCACTGGATTGGATTGGACTGAATTGGATTGGGAATAATTAAACAGCTCTAATGTATACACAATATTATGCAGTTCTAAGTGCATTTCAGTGTATATATATGAGTAAACTTTAATGTCATAAGATATAATGTGAATTACATTTCTAGGAGGCGGATATTACTGAAACGTCTCCATTATAAGCCGATTCATGGTTAAGGAAAATATTCGTATGCCTCATGTGGAAATAAAGTATTCTGATAATTTGGATATAGATAATAATAAAATATTTGATGCTATAGAGAAGGTCATCAATGAGAAAGACATAAGTGCAGGAGAATGCAAGTCTAGAGCATATCCTTGCTCTGTATATAAATATTCCCACATACTCATTACGGTCTCGTTATTAACTAAACCACATCGGGATAAAGCATTTACACAAAAATTAAGTGAAGAGTTAGAAACAGCAATAAAAACTCATCTAAATCAAAGCCTATATTTTTCACTGAACATTAATTACAGCCTGGAGTATTACACAACCAATATTCATGATGTTAATGGAGATAGACTGCAACGAATGACAGACAATGATAAAGATTAACAATTATTGATGTAGTTTTAACTGAAGTGTAAAACACACTTGATAGTTAGGCAGAAATTTACAAATAAAGATAATTTTTGCCTAACTATCAGCTAATCAACTTTCATTAGTGCTAGCCTTTAATTTTATCCAGTAAAACCGGTAAAAAATCATCTACAACTCTAGATAAGCGACTATTATCGAGATGTAAGGCATTGATGGTAAAGGTAAGAGGAGGATCAAAAGAAGCAATAGTAATGTTCTCTGATAAAGCACTTTGCGCGGTATGTTTATCGACCACACACAGTCCTATACCTTGTTCTACCAATTTTGTCGCTATTGAGTATGTCTGAACTTTTATACTTGATTTGGGAAAAACATGTTCTTCCATCATCCTTGACCACAACAAGTCGCCTAACGGACCACTATCATTTATATCAACAAATTCACACTCTTCTAGTTGTTTCAATGTTAGCTTATCGGGACATTGAGGAAACTTTTCCTTAGGGTAGACAATGACCAATTCTGATTTTGACAACTCAATACTCGAGATATTAGGTCTGCTTTTAGGCGCAAATAAAACGGCTAAATCACACTTGTGTTCGAGAAGTGACTGCATAACAGAGTCATTATGGACTGTAATAATATCAAAATTGACATTTGTATGTTTTTTGTGAAATTCAGCCACCGCACTTGGCACTACATTTAAACCCAGAGCAGGAGTTACCCCTAATTTAATATTTCCAAATTCTGATTTTCTAATGTTTTTAGCTGTATTTTTGATTGCGCGCATTTGCTGATATATTTTGTCTACCTCACCAAACATCATTTCAGCTTCACTGGTAGGAATTAGCCTTCCTTTTACGCGTTCAAATAAGTTAAAACCCAATTGTGTTTCTGCATGAGACAATACTTTACTAACTGACGGTTGCGATACATGTAAAACTCTAGCGGCATTAGTAATTGAGCCTGTTGTATATATTGCATGAAATATTTCTATATGTCTTAACCGCATCTCAATAATCCTGTTTTGTTAAAATCAACCAACGACAAGCTTAATACACCACTAACCCGATACAAATGGCAAGCTTAAATATAATTGAATAACGAGTGCATTGGTGATATCAATAAAAAACGCCCCAACTAACGGTACAACTAAGAAAGCTTGAGGAGATGGACCATAACGAGAAACAAGAGACTCCATATTAGCTACCGCTGTTGGCGTGGCGCCTAAACCAAAGCCACAGTGACCACCCGCAATAATCGCTGCATTGTAGTTTTTTCCCATGATCCTAAAGGTAATAAAATAGGCAAATACCATTAACATGAGGGCTTGAATTAATATAATCACCACCATAGGTCCCGCTAAGTTAGCCAATTCCCATATTTTTAACGACATTAATGCCATTGCGAGGAATATCGATAAAGCCATGGTTCCCCATAAATCAATACACGCGCGACTTATTGTATATCTTTTTGAAAGTTCACAAACATTCGTCGCAAGTACACCAAATAATAAAGGAATTAGAAAAGCGGGTAATACGATCCCTGCCCCCTTTAAACTTAAATAAACAATATGACCAAAAACCATACAAAGTAGTATAACAAATAAAGTCTCCATCATTTTTTTAGGAGTAACCAAATCATGGTCATCTGGGTTAAAGGTGACTGTGTCATCAAGCTCTTCGTCGTATGCATCTGCCTTTAAATTATAACGACTTATTAAACGCTTACTGACAGGCCCACCAACTAATCCACCGAGTACTAACCCTAACGTTGCGGCCGCCATAGCTAATTCGAAAACACTAGACTGCATATTATATTCAGCAATAAATAAATCAGCATAGGTGGCACCATTTCCATGACCTCCAGATAAAGTCACCGACCCTCCAATTAATCCCATTAAGGGGTCTAATCCCGATACTAGCGCTAAAGAAACCCCTACGGCGTTTTGAACTATTAAATACAAGGTAGCGACCGCTAAAAATAAAACAACTTTTGGCCCACCTTTGAGCAATAATGAAAAACTAGCACCTAGCCCAACGGTAGTGAAAAAAATTGTCATTAACGGATTCTTAAGGCTCATATCAAAATTTAAATTAATATTAAAAAATGAATGAGCAAATGCTGCAAGTATAGAAAAAGCAATGCCGCCAACGACTGGCTCTGGAATATTATTATTCCGCAAAAATGCTATTTTACTATTAAAAAAATAGCCTGAAAATAAGATTAGCAATGCTACCGCTAATGTTTCAATGATGTTGACTTCAATATTCATACTTATGGCTCATTTTAATTGTTATTTTTTGTTTTATCGTAAGTTAAGTGTTCAATTCAAACCGATTGTTTTTGCATTCGGCCTTCTTGGATCAGAAGCCCCTAAAAAATAACCATCACCCACCATTATAGATTGGGAACTTCCCATCGTTCTCGTTTCAACAACATTTTGTCCCTTGTCGATTAATAATTGCATGGTATCTTTATTAAAACCTGGCTCTACTTCTAACTTATCGGGTAACCATTGATGATGTATACGACGTTGGCTTGTTGCTTCGGCAACATTCATCTTATGGTCAATAATATTAACTATCATCTGTAGTACGACATTAATAATACGACTACCGCCTGGGCTACCTACTAATAGGAAGGGCTTTCCATTTTTTAACACTAGGGTTGGTGATTGAGAGCTTACCGGCCTTTTAAATGTTTCAAGTTTGTTTGCATTACTGGCGATAAAGCCCGTAGCGCCTGGTATTCCTGCTCTTACAGAAAAAGTATACAATTGATTATTCATTAAAATTCCAGTGCCCTCTATGACTTTACCTGTGCCAAATGAAGCGGCGAGTGTATAAGTATTTGAGACGGCATTTCCTTCTGCGTCTATCACTGAAAAATGGGTAGTAGAAGGCCCTTCGGTAGGCAATGCGCCACCTTTAATTTCAATAGATGGCTTTGCTCTGTCTAAATCAATTTTGGTAGCGAGTTTTTTGGCTCTAGTCTTATCAATTAACCAAGAAATAGGCACATCGTAAAAATCGGGGTCTGCCATATGTAAACCGCGATCAGCAAAAGTTAACTTCATAGCTTCTGCCATAACATGTAGTGACTTTGCTGAGGGACCCCAATCCGACAATGGAAAGTTTTCTAAGATATTTAAAGCTTCCACAATAGCAACACCACCTGAGCTCGGTGGTGGCATTGAAGCAATTTGATAGCCACGATAATTACCAACAATAGCTTCACGTTCTTTTACTTTATAATTGGCTAAATCGTCATAGCCAATATGTCCTTTATGACGATTCATATCATCGACAATTTTATTCGCAATTTCACCTTTATAAAACGCATCTTTACCATGAATTGCAATTTGCTTTAATGACCAAGCGAGACCGGGTCTTTTCATCAAATCACCGGCTTGAAACAAGCTACCATCTTTTTTAAAATAAGCTCTTGCTGTTGCTTTATTTTCTTTGAGCCAATGACGCTTTTTAGAAATTAATTGAGCAAGATCATAATTCACTTCAAACCCTTGTGTTGCAAGTTCAATAGCAGGCTTTAATACTTGTTTCCACGTTAAGTTTCCGCTGCCATAATCTTTCCAAGCTTTATATAAACCTGCGACCGTACCTGGTACGCCCATCGCATGCCAAGAGTTTTTAGTTTTCTTACTTCTTTCCCCTTCAGCCGTTAAAAAGTGCTGCGCAGTTACACCACTTGGTGCAACTTCTCTATAATCTAGGGTGACAGTTTTTCCTGTTTTAGCCGAATGTAACACCATAAAGCCGCCTCCGCCCAAATTACCCGCTCTAGGTAAAGTTACGGCTAATGCAAATCCCATAGCTACAGCAGAATCGATGGCATTTCCCCCCTGCTTAAGAATATTTATACCAACTTGCGAAGCTAAGGTATTTTGAGAAGACACCATACCTTTTTTACCGACAACGGGATGAAAGACATCTTCGTAACGAACAATACCGTCACTGCCCATATTATAAGGGCCTTTAATTGGTTTAATAACGTCTTTACTATGCGCACATAACGCAGATAAAAGTGCTAAACAGGTGATTATTTGTTTTTTAAACATAGTAAAATCCGCTTGAGTAAAATTAAAATTAGCTTTGTACTTTTTTAGCAGCTCGCTGAAATTTGTCACATTACATTTTGTTTAAGACATCTTCAATCGAGTCAGCTTTGCGAATACATTCAATTGTTAAATGATCATCTTCGCCTGAAACGGCATATACACCAACACGGGGTAAGCTGTTGTAATCAAAATGATTACTAAAGTAATATCCGCCAGTATCATGGATCATAATGTAGTCATTGACCTCCAATTTTGGTAGTTGCTGATCAATACAAATCAAGTCACCAGCAAAACAACAAGGACCCGCGACGTCAGTAGCAACAACATCTGATGTTATAGCTGACCTCTCCTCGCCTGTAGGTAGGAAACCTGTTACTCGTAGTGGCCATGATTTAGGTAAAAATGCAGTACGAGTAAGAATTTGGGCTCCTGCGTGAGTTGTTGCAATGTGTCTTCCGCCAGAGTTTTTTGTATATTCAACGCGGGTAATAATAACGCCATTTTTAGCAACAATTGCGCGACCAAATTCCGTTTTTACTTGGTATTTGTTAGTGAAAAGTAAAGGAACTTTTTTTTCTAAAACATCGGCATATTCTTTAAAAGTAGGACTTATTTCTTCACTGGCAAAGTTTACGGGTAATCCACCGCCAATATCTAATCGTACAACTTGTTGATGTCCAATAAAGTGGTTAATTTCTTCAGCTAGTTCAGTAATCTCAGCAACACCTTTCGCCATGAGTTCAAGTTCACAGCCTTGCGAGCCAGTATGTGTATGGATGCTTTTTAACCATGGTCGAGCCTTATAAATATCAACTAAATTTTGTCTATTATCGCCATCTGACATGGCATAACCAAATTTTGAAGTGGCTGTGGCAGTACTTGTTGAGCTTATTTTTCCACTGCCAATTTGTGGATTGACGCGAAAACCAATGATTGATTTTGTATCAGGAAACTCAATCATTAACTTATCGATACGCGCAAGTTCTTGCAAGTTATCAATATTGACTGAAATGCCACTCTGGATACAGGTACGTAAATCAGCCATGGTTTTAGCAGGAGAATCAAAAATAATACTCTCAGCGGTATAGCCTGCAGTTAAAGCAATTAAAAGCTCGCCTGGACTGGCTACTTCTGCACCCATACCAAATTCACGTAATGAAGATAAAACACTAACTAAGGCATTCGCTTTAACGGCAAAGGTGTGATAAAAATTTTCAGGAAAGGCAGCATATGCATCTTTTACGGTTTTCTGTAGTCTGTTTAAATCCATGATGCCAATGGCGGTTAAATTACTGTCGATGATATTGGCATGGATAGCGCTTTGAATGATTTTTTGTTTTCTGTTCATAAGAGTATCTTTATCTTAAAGGTTAAGGGAAAATTATGTTGTCTCATTGAGAACGACATGCAATTTTTTCCATTTGCAAACATTTTGAAAAGTGCTGAGTCACCTGTTTTCCCTATAAAAAATAAGCTGATAGCCAAACCTTCGAACGTTTCACTATAACAACTAACACTGTTCTTTTAGTAATGGATAAGAATAAATTTTAAATGCGAAAGCCATTACCTTGTATCGTTAAGACTTCTTAAGATAATGTAATGATAAAGAGATCAACAATAGTAAATGTTTGGCACTCAATAACCTTTGGTTATGTGTTGCAGTTAAAAGACATGAGAAAAAACAAAAAAGGTCTTGATCAGAGTGATCAATCATGGCGATTTAATAACAATAATTTAATAAATAAACGTTTAACTATTACTGACATCGCCGTCCAAAAATTTAGCATTTGTAGGAACGTTATACCTCAAAAGCAAAGAATTAATAAACAAAATCATTTAACGGTCATTAACAATGTAGCCACAATACTTAGCCTTAGTAGAAATGTTATACCTCTAAAGCAAAGAAATTATAAACAAAATCATTTAACGGTCATTAACAATGTAGCTACAATACTTAGCCTTAGTAGAAATGTTATACCTCTAAAGCAAAGAAATTATAAATAAAATCATTTAACGGTCACTAACAA
>Ga0209396_1001316_pt1 | contig 27707 bp, 20 predicted proteins | sample GOMGulsemesocosm_6_FD_184638 | JGI IMG/M metagenome (GOLD analysis project Ga0209396, IMG submission 184638) | Methane-oxidizing microbial communities from mesocosms in the Gulf of Mexico - GOM8C Gulf of Mexico (SPAdes) (version 2) | ecosystem: Environmental > Aquatic > Marine > Cold seeps... | reverse complement strand
CCACTCCGCTGTCGCTTTTGTCTGCGTAAACTCAACAGTCATATAACCACGACGATTAGCATCCATATAACGTAAGTCGTCAACCAAAGCCGTTATAGCGCTTTCAAACCCTATCTTAGTAGCTGCATCCAATGATAAATATTCGTCAAAACCAGGAGAACTTACTGAAGAGGTAGCAAATTCAACACCGGCATGAATATTAGAAGTAGTAGACCCGCCCAACTCTAGTAAACGTAACTCACTCGCCCAAGCATTGTGAGTATCACCTGCTAAGACGACTAAGTTTTTGTCTGCCTTCACCGCTTCAATCAATAAAATTTCACGTTCATAAGCATAACCATCCCAAGAATCGAGATTGTATGGCAAGACTGTATTAATTCGAGATTTTTCGGCATCAGTTAGAGTTGGATCTGACTGATTAGCTCTTAATTTCAGAGTATACAACTCTGTAATAACTGTATTAACTGCTATTTGATCTTCAGCCGCATCAATCCCAGCTTCAATCTTTTTAGTTAAAGTATCAATGGATACTAATAATTCGGCAGGCACTAATATACGGCCCATCAAAACTTGCTGTCCGAATACTTGCCACTTAGCACTGTTATTAACCATATTGGATATAACGGTACTATGCTGAGCCGATCCTAATAGCTCTCGACTTGACGATGCGATTGCTGAAGTAAATGCTGCTGCTGCAATTGCAACCTTCTCTGCATCACCAGATAAAAGATCAGGAAAATCTGCAAGACTAACAGGCTTATCACGAGCAACCTGGCGAGTGTCCATCATTTGAAGGTTAACTAGATCACCAATTTCGAATTGGCGATAGATGTCACTTAAGTCATTACCTGTTCGGATAGGCAACCATTCATGGTAAGCCTGAAAAGCAGCGTTACGACGATCTTCAAAAGTACCTTCATCACCCTCAGTATGATTAGCAGCACCATCCTTATACGAGTCATTGGCTAATTCATGATCATCCCATACACAAATAAATGGCTTAGCTTTATGAGCCGCCTGTAACATAGAGTCTTGACGATACTGAGCATAACGCTGGCGGTAGTCTGCTAACGTCCATACTTCTTTAGTAGGGCTATGATTACGACCTTGATCAATTGTATTTGCAGTCGTGCCATATTCACCTACAGCATACTCATAAATATAATCACCAAGGTGCAATACTATTTCAGCATCAGAGTTGGCTATTTGATCATAAACATTGAAGTAGCCAGCAGGGTAGTTAGCACAAGAACATACTGCTAGTTTTATTGCAGCAACATTGCCTTCAGGTAATGTTTTAGTTTGACCAATGGTACTAGCATCAGTATTAACATTGCTAAACTGGTAGTAATAAATTTTATTGGCGTCTAGGCCAGTAACATCTACTTTTACAGTAAAATCTTTAGTTGAATTTGTTGTAATAGTGCCTGTTTGCACAGGAGCTGACATATCAGTTGCTTCTGATACAGCCCAAGTCACTTCTGCTGAGTCAGAAGACTCTGGGCGCTGAGGCGTAATACGAGTCCAAATGATCACACTATTCGCCAATGGGTCGCCACTCGCAACACCATGAGCAAAGGTCAAAGCACCTAAATTTTTGTCATCATCATCGGCGCCACAACCAGTTATGGCCATAGGAGCAGCAACTACGCTTGCCCCTGCCGCTGCGCTCTTGATAAAAGAACGGCGGGTTAAATCTGTTTTAATTGTCATGTTTTAAATCCAACGGTGTTCATTATTATTATGTGGAAATACTTCTAATACTTTGAATGATCACAAGTTCTCTCACTAGCTAACTTTTTACCGATTTAGTTGGTCGCTGACAAGCCCTCTATGTAATGATTTGTTACTAATTTCACATAAAAGCACACTGACGCCCGAAATGACCGGTTATTAAACAAAAAAGCCTAATTATTTTCATAAATAAGCATTTTGTATATTCGTTATGTTTTTTATAAATAGAATGAATACATCCTGTTAAAATTATTCAGTGCCCGCGATAAAGGCGATTCTTTTCTCTTCCCCTGCAATATATTTTAGCCACTGATCAGCTATCTTTTTCGCTGCCATTGACTCTGAAGCTATTTCGAATTCCGCCTTGGCTAACATTAAATCTTTCATATTAAATAATACCAAACCTTTTAATATTCTTGCTTCATGCACGGTAATCGCAAAGCGAGATTCAGGGTCATTTTTATCCATGGCTTTATTTACATTCGCTAAAGCTTGGTCCCACTCTTGTCGCTCGGTATGTATTTGAGCCAACTTATAATAATCTTTGGCCGAATCGGATAACTCTGCAGCTTTTTTCATAATAGTAATTGCATGTTCATATTCTTTAGCCAACATTAACGCATCGCCCAATAGAGAAAGATTTTTCGCACTTTCCTCTATCGTTTTAGCTTTAATACCTTGAAGCATTATCTGCGCTGACTTATAAGGAATATCTTTACCTAACATAGCTTGCGCCAAACTAACCAACTGACTTTCTTTTAATAATAATCCTTGGTCATAGGCAGTTTCTAGCGTTGCCAATTCAGCGTCTACATTACCCAGTTCATTATAAATAGCGGATAACTGAACCCAGTATTGCGCTATCGAAGAGGAACTAGGATAAAAAGCAATAAGGTCTTTCAGGCATCGTTCCATAGAGATGTAGTCTTTATTTTGAAAATAAACCGCGCGCTCCATTAACAACCAGTTTTCACGAGGTTTTTTACCTTTTTCAAGGGTAATACTCAACGCCTGCTTAATATCAGGTAAAGCCTGCTTATATTGTTCTAATTGATAGTTAACCTGAGCGCGTAATACATAAGCTTCCGCTCCTGGCCTCTCAACTAGTGCAAACCATTTATTTAAGGTCTCCAACGCTGGCTTATAATCTTGCTGAATTAAATATAACTTAGCCAAACTGTATAAAGTGGTTTGTACCAGACTTTCAGGCACACGTTTACCGATCAGAATTTTTTCATAAGCTTGCGCAGCCGCAGAATAGTTTTCCTGATTAAAATGCATATAGGCATGCATGTTCCAAGTCATTGCTACTTCATACGAATTACGTTTGATTTCCCCCATGGCTACCAACTTTTTTGCTGCAGCAATGTAATCATTAGCATCCGTTAGCTCACGTACCTTATCTAATTTTTTAAATATTTTAGAACGCATTGTTTGAGCACGGCGTACACGTTTCTTTTTAACCGTCCTATTTTGAACTTGCGTATCTTGAACCTGCTTATTATCTGTACTCGTTTTTGCAGATTTATCAGCGAATGCCGCGGGTGTGCTTACCAGAGAAATACCAATGCAAGCGGTAAAGGCAAAGCAAGAAAAAAGCTTCTTTGGTTTCCAGTTATTAATAGTTGCTGCTTTCATAATTACTACTTTCATAATAAGTTCCTTAACAAGTTTTAAACCAACAGAGCCCACTCACATGTGACCAACTCTGCGGTGCTAAATTTTTTGTTATCTTTTACTGCTATTATCTTTTACTGCTGTTATCTAACTCAAAGCGAATTATATTTCTTACACCTTTAACCGCTTGGCCTTTACCATCCACGATCTTAGGTTTGTATTTAAACTTCTTTACTGCATTAATGGCGGCGCGATTAAAAATATTCGGGGGATTTGCATCAATGACCTTAGGGTCGATCACTGTTCCTAGAGCCGTTACCGTGAATTCAACCGTCACGTGCCCTTCTAACCCTTTCTGTAAAGCTCGACGTGGGTACTGAGGGGCAACTTTAACAATGGGTAAAAAATCACCATCCCCACCAGAACCAATTAACCCAGCATCGATATTCAGATCAGCGGATAAATCAATCGCGCCGATATCAAATGCATTCACTGTTTGAGCTTGCGCACTTGGCTTAGGTAAATCTGGCTTAGGGGGTTCTGCAGGTGGGGTTGGCGGCTTATTTACTTTACGCTGCTTAGTCTGAACATCTTCGTCTTGCGATACATCAACAAACTCAATTAAGCGGCCAAAGCTTTCTTCATTAACCACTGAGTTGCCTGAAGAAATTAATCCCTGCATCATCCAAAATACCAAGAACGTTGCTAACGTAGCGACCAAAAATGCCAGTGCCCAGCGAGTGATTGGATTTACACCTTGAGATATCATGCTATTTCTTCTCAGTGGCCAGGGAAACATCATTAACACCCGCTGCACGTGCAGCATCCATAACCGCTACAAGAGTCTTGGTTCGCGCTTCTTCATCGGCCTGAATGACTACGGTACCCTGAGGATTCTCTGCATGTAAACGTTCGATATTGGCACGCACCTGACCTTCATCAACCTTACGTTTGTTGATCCAGATTTCACCTAGATCATTAATCCCAATCAAAATACTTGCTCTAGGTTTTGCGCTAGAAGTACTGGCATCAGGACGATTAACTTCTATGCCCGACTCTTTCACAAAAGATGCGGTGACAATAAAAAAGATCAACATAATAAATACTACATCCAACATAGGTGTAATATCGATGGCATCTTCTTCAGTTTGTGCTGCTAAGTTCGAGAATCCACGTCTCATACTTATATCCTCAATTAATTTCGAATATTGCTTCGTTCAATCTAATGATCGAAGGTCATTTTATCTTCTAGTTGTGCTTTTTGACGCTGGATATAGCGTTGTAATAACGATAAGGCAAAAACACCGGTAATCGCCCCAACCATGCCTGCCATTGTAGGAATGGTCGCTTTCGAAATACCTGAAGCCATAGCCTTAGGACTACCACTGCCCAGAAATGCCATAATATCGAATACTTCAATCATTCCCGTTACCGTCCCTAACAAACCAAATAAAGGACATAGACCAACCAACATCTTTATAGTCGTCATATTCAATTCAAGCCCTGCTCGAATCTGGCTAGTTAAATCGTCTCTAACCTGATGAGCATGCCAGGAAGTACGTTCTTTTCGTCCTTCCCACTCGCCCACAGCTTGAGCAAGCTGTGGGCGGTAAGTGAAAGTAAAGTAAGCAATGCGCTCTAATATAAAAAGCCATAATAAGAAGATCACTAATAGCAGCGCATACAATACATCACCGCCACGCTCCATAAATAAATACACCTGATCAACTGCTGTAAACATATCGATTAAGCCTTCGCTAAAGATAACTGTTCAGATTTACGCGCTAATATTCCCGTAGCGCGTTCTTCCAAGATAGTAATCAAGGCTCGGCTACGGTTATTGGTCATGGTATGCAGAAACACACAAGGGATAGCCGCAACAAGACCTAATACCGTAGTAATGAGCGCTTGAGAAATACCACCGGCCATTAATTTAGGATCACCGGTACCAAATAAAGACATGGTTTCGAATACATCAATCATGCCCGTTACCGTTCCCAACAAGCCTAACAATGGTGCAACAACCGAGATAATTTTAATCCAATTAATACCGCGGGTTAGACTCGGAACTTCTGCTGAAATTGCTTCACTTAAATGCAGCTCTAGGGTCTCTACATCTGTATCAGCATTGTTTTGATATACAGTCATAATGCGACCTAACGAATTATCTTCATTGGCATTCTCGTAACCAGAGGCATTGTTCATTTGCTTTTTCATCCGAGCCGTTTCTGCAGTTAACTTAATCATTCTCCAGATCGCTAGCAGCACACCAATAATCGCTAGGGTCAAAATAATGTAGCCAACGATACCACCTTGATCTATGCGCTCACTCAGACCTGCTGACTGTCCCATAATTTTTAATAACTGGCCACGTGATGGATCAATCCAGAAACCAGTGAAGTTAGTTTTTTCCGTATTAAATTGCGATCCTTCAAGTTCTGACGCTGGACCGTTATAACGACCACCGGGTTGTTCGGCGAGCTCAACCAACTTCTGAGTTTCAAAATCGTAGGTTAAATAATTACCACCCGATACCGCGTTAAAACTCCCTAAACGCACAACTTCCTTTTTAACCGTATCACCCGTTGGAAGAACAACATCCGCCTGATAGCGAGCGACTTTTCCCGACAGGGTCATTTCACGCTGCATTTCAAACCACAACTGCTCTAATTCTTCGATTGAAGGAAGCTTAGAACTTGAACCCGCAGTTTTAATTAAGTCTCCTAAAAATTGTTCCCGGCCTGCCGTTGCTGGATCTTCATTCAATTCAGAACTAATCAATGATCCTTCGAATATTCCTTTACTATCACCAGCCACTTGCTGAAGAACACCAAACAATTCTTTTAAGCTACCCAAGCGATTGGTTAAGCGCTCTTGTTCGGTTGTAATCTCAGTTTCATTTTTGGCAAACGTTGATTCTTTTCTTTCACTTTCTTGTTCAAGTGATAAGCGCTGATCTTTTGCCTGCTGTAATAAAGTCTGTTGTTGTTTATTATCCGCACTAAAACGCTGCATACGGTTGTTAAATTCACTGTCGTCTCGAGCTTGACCTTGCTTAACAAGATTCAATAAAGAATCAACATCAATTTTTTGATCTTGAGGTTTCTCAGGCATAGCACAGACTGTTGCAGCGCTTACACTGAGTACGATGCTTAATGCTAATTTTTTCACTTTTGATAGCGGCTTAGCAATAGGAAATAATTTCATTATTTAATGTCTCCATGAGCAAGATTGGAGTTAGATTGTTTAGAATTTATAGGGGTTAAATTCATTTGAGACGGTGCGGCAACGGGCACTTTTATTAAAGAAGGTGCGGCTTGTTCACGAGCAATTCGTAACGCTGTATTAAGCTTGGCCTTATAATCACCTTCTAATGGCTGCCACTCTTTAGCTTGCTGATCCCATATACCTAAGCTTTCGCCATCTAGAGATAAAAACATTAAGCTAATTCGACCAACACGTAAGAAATCGACTTCACGTTCACTGCCCGCTAAATTAAGCGTGCTACGATAGGTTTTAATGGTGCGGCCATAATCCATTTCTTTCTGGTAAGCAGCCATCACTTTGCGATACTTCTCAGCTACCGTTACGTCAGAGCGGCCCATCAAATCTTTTAAACTGGCCACACGAGATAAACGTTCTTGCTTTTGGAAAGGTACATCGGCCATAACAAAACGATCTAGAGCGTCAATCATACGCAACATCAAAGGCGTGATTTGGCGTTCAATGAGAGTGACTTGGCGAATACTATGTTGAATTTCTGTTTTTTCTAAATCCTGGGCTAGAAGCTGTTTATTGAGCTGTTTAATATAAACTTCAAGACCTTCAATTTCTTTACTAACACCGCGATACTCTCGTTCTGCACCGCGTATATCAGAATCAATTGAATCAATTTTTAATTGTGACTTAATCGCGTTATCTGCACGCTGCTCACCTTTGGCAATGGCTGAATCTAAACCCTTGGTATCATTCTGAGCAGACAAGGCAATAGGAGTAGCGAACAAAGCGCCTGACGTTAAAAGAATACCTGCAATACTCTTTTTAAAATGTGCTGTTGAGATATGGCGCTTTAACTTAACGTTAAAATTTTGCTGTTGAATACGCATTGCATAATCACCGTTTTAAATCGAAAAATACGGATAACCCCCAAGGGTGACCCACTGTTAATTTGATAGAAAACAAGATATATCAGCAATATGACAATTAGATTACATGACAGAATAGTTACTAATTAATTTCAAAGAGATTTCAGAAATATGACAAGCATCTAGAGGTAAGGGATAGAAAACAAAGAATATAAAACAGCTCAATCCAATCTGAAACGTAAATATTCAGCACCTCTAGCCATCAAATCCATTTTTACTTGGTAAACTCAACTCCCCCTTAATAGGCATTCAAGTGCCTCACCAACTCCCACATCATTTTTTCTACAAGTCGATAAGTAGCTACGGATTGAACAAAATGTCACAGCACCGTCCATTGAACGAAAACAGTCAATTTTTTTGCTGAACTTTAGTAATGAGAATATCCCCCTTTCCATGATTATTGGTGAACGGCACTTCGACTTGAGTCATGAATCGCAAAACATCTTCTTCATAATTCCGAAGGCGCTCTAACAAGTTTTGAGACTTACTGGGCTTTAATCGGCCTCGTTTCGTGTAATCATCAGCCCTGAGATGGGTGAAGATAAAAGTGAAAATCATGAATTCGTTCCTGCTCAAATAAACGTGATTGAGCATATTCATCCGAAGCATAGTTGCCGAAACTGTGAAAAGATATCAACCAAGGTTGTAATAAAACAAGCACCGTTGCTACCATCGATATTCCCACAAGTTTTGCAACCCCAAACTTTCTGAGTCAAATAATCTCCAGTAAATATCAGTATGCCTTGCCACTGTATGGGCAAGAAACCCTGTTTAAACAACATGGCATTGCACTCAGTCGGAAAACCATGTCGAGTTGGGCGTTAAAATATTCTGAGCATTTTAAAGCCCTTACATCAACATCTACATCAAGTATTACTGAGACAAAACGTCATTCATAGCGATGGAACGACGTTAAACTTGCTCGCCCCGGAAGAATCAAAGTGCTACATCTGGTTGTATTGCACAAGCACGGATTCGCCTGCGAATCCTGATCAACTGACCTCAATGCCAAGCATTGTGCTTTACGATTATCATGCCAGTCGAGCAAGCACTTGCACGACTGAATTTTTGCAAGGTTACTCAGGTTATCTGCAAGTTGATGGTTATCAAGGCTATGCATCAACTCAAACAACCTTGGTTGGTTGCTGGGCCCATGCACGACGAAAATTTATTGAAGCAGATGTTGCTCAAGGGAAAGGGAAATCTGGAAAGGCTAACTTTGCGGTTAACTTTATTAAAAAGATCTACCGTCTTGAGATTAAAATCAAGGAACTGAGCCCAGGAGAAAATTACGATTACCGCCAGATCATGCAAAACCGCTATTGAATGACTTTCATGTTTGGCTGATAAAAACCTCTGAACAAATCTGCAAAAAACAGCGATGGGAAAGGCTCTAATCTATAACTTATATCAGTTGCCAAAACTCATTCGTCACCTTGAAAAGGGCGAATTGAATATTGATAACAACCGAGTAGAAAGAGCGATTAAACCTTTTGTCATTGGGCGAAAAAACTAGATGTTTAGCAACACCGCCAAAGATGCAGAAGCCAGCGCCTTACTTTATAGCTTGATCGAAACCTCAAAATAAAATTATTTTATTCCATTTGATTATCTTCACCATATTTTAAAAGAACTCGGCAAGGGCAAGACCGATGTAGAAGGTCTGCTACCGTGGAATGTAAGTTTATAGATCTGCGGGTTTGGTGGTAGGTCAGGGCCATCCCATATAAATTGATGCAATTTCAATCAATTTCTGCATAATGACCTCATCTGAAATCATGTCAATAATTTGAACTATGCCATCCAAATCCAGCAGTATTAGCTTCCTTAGCCACTTTGAAGAAATTGAAGATCCCCGTATCGACAGGCACAAACTTCACTCCCTATCCGACATATTGCTCATCATATTCAGCGGCTCAATTTGTGGTGCTGAAAGCTGGCAAGACTTTGCTGATTCGAAGTTAGATTATCTTCGCCGATTGACCGCTCTAGAAAATGGCGCACCCTCGAAAAACACCCTGCACAGGGTAGTTTCAAGCATTAATCCTGAACAATTCAAAACATGTTTTCATCAATGGATTCAAGGAGTACAACGAGAGCTCGGTGATGTTATTGCCATTGATGGTAAAGTACTTCGAGGCAGCTTTGATAAGGCAACAGAGCAGTCTGCCATTCATATGGTCAGTGCTTTTTCAACCAGTACTAAATTGGTTTTAGCTCAGCAAAAAGTCGATGAGAAATCGAATGAGATAACGGCGATTCCTAAGTTATTGGATATGCTGATGCTAAAAGGTGCAGTTGTGACAATGGACGCCATGGGTTGCCAGAAGTCGATTACTCAGAATATCATCGACGCTGATGGTGATTATGCAATCGCGGTGAAAGGCAATCAGAAGAAGCTGCACGAGCAATTAAAAACACATTTCAATAATATCTTTGATATGCAGCATCATAAAAAAATGGATGTGAGCTTAAATCAGGAAAACAACCGTAACCGAGTAGAGGAACGCTTGTGCTTGGCTACCAGTGATATTGATTGGCTCGAAGGGAAAGAAAATTGGTCAGGCTTAAAAAGTGTAATTGTTGTCGAAAGCAAACGAACGATTGATGATATAACGAGTGTCGAAAAACGCTACTATATTAGTAGTTTGAAAGCTGATGCGGAAAAATTAAATAGTATAGCAAGGGCGCATTGGGGGATTGAAAATTCGTTGCAATGGGTTTTAGATATGACGTTTGGTGAGGATGCGAGCCGCAATCGTTTAAATGATACCCCTGAAATATGGCCTTAATAAAACAAGTCATTTTGAATCAGCTTCAAGCTGCGAAACTTCATTTTAAAAAAGGGATGAGTATAAAAGGTTTAAGAAAAAATGCAGGCTGGAAAGATGCTGTATTGGATAAAATATTAGTGACTAAACTATAAGTAATTTAATGGGATAGCCCTAGGTGGTAGGTGTCTTTGCCTAGACGCTTACGCTTTCTGCATCAGTACTGGTCTAAGAAAACGGACTTTAAAAAAGTATCGGAAAGAGAAGTAAAAAAGGTTATTCTGCATTTAAATAAACGACCTAGATAGAAATTTTGACTTAAGACACCCAGAGATTTAATGGAAAATCATATGGCTGTAATTGCAGCTTAGAGTGTTATGCACTTCAGTGTTGAGCCTGCTAATTCAATAATCAACCTGCCACCCGACTTCGGGTGGTTTTAATTGTCAAATAATTCTAGCTTATGCTGTCAAGTCAATAGAAGAAGGAAGCTCTTTAATTATTGTTTAAACTTATTATAATCACTTACATTAAAAGTGAATTAGAATTGACATAAAGTAGAAACCATAGGCCGATTGTTATCGGCTTAGTCTTTATGATATATAGAAACAGGCTTAATGTAACGCCAATCACTATAGCCAATATCATTGCCAGCCCTTAAACGATAATGAATATGTACATATTTTTCACTTGTAGTCTCTGAAATAACAAACTTAGGAGATCGCCCAGATGAATCGTAAAACCATGAATACAGCGGCTCTGGTAGCGTTCGAAAATAAGTCCCTGCTTCATTTTTCGACTTCAAAAACATACCGCCATTATCCCTAACATTACTCCAATCTATATCGTCAACATTCATACCTGGACCAAAATCAATCTTAACTTGCAGTTGAATCTTATCTGTATTATTCGGAAAGCTTCCCCAGTCAATCCAACCTGAGAATGTGCCTTTATCTAGGTTATTATTAAATAGAACAATATTTTTCTGATAAGAATTATACAGCGCTGGCTTACCTGAATATCTAGTGAAACCTGAAACATTCACGTTTGATGGTACTGATGGGGGAGATGGCTCACTATAAAGAGAGAATTTTGCATAACATAAACCTCTCCTCGGGATCTCACCAGACTTTTTATATTCGGGATACATTTTGTTATCAGAAGACTCGCAAGAACTAAAGGAATACTTTTTACTTTTTCCTAAGTAAGAGTCTGCGATATTTTGAAGATAACATTCATTATTATTCACATAACTTTCGCATACAGATTCAGCTTGCGCTCTGTACTGAAAATTCCCAATATTTTTTCTCGCTACATAAAAGTGAGCATTTGAGCTGCGATTATCTTGACATGGATTTCTATACCTTGAACAAAAATATGCTCGTACTACATAAGTGCTTGAATTCAGCTCAACCATACAGGTTGCAGATATATAACCTGACCTTGTTGCTTCAGCTGCTTCACGCTCACACCCTCGGAAAGCATCAGACTCAGATGTATATGTATACCCTGCACTCGCATGCGCTATATTAAAAGAGAACATAAGTATCATAGAGAGCAGTAACTTAATATATGTTTTATACATCATCACTTACCCCCTTCACGATACATTCACCATCGTACTTTTCGTAAGCTATAGACACTACATCATCAATTCCAGAGGCTTTAAGAACTATATCAGATATATCAGTATTAGTAGAAAAAGCCAGTGAAGCGCACACCTCACTTGGTCTTTTTGTACATAAGCTTTCTTCACATGAGTCTAGTTCTTCATACTCTATCTCATAGGAGTTAAGAGTTTCCATAACGTGTGTTATTTTTAATGGCCAAAAATCCATAGCCATCGTGGAGGAAGTAATAATTAATAAAATTAATGCATAATACTTCATAGAATAATCCCTAATAATTAATCGGCATATAGAAAGGTTTCTATATGGCATAAAATTACATGAAAAATGTTAAAGAATTATTACAGATAAATTAGTATTTTCGTAAATGAGGAAGTTATTATCGCACAGGTTTTCAACGTCATTTTTAGGTCTCTGTGTCGCATTGTAGGAGATCTAAGTTTTTCAAACCCGGTAGGGGCATTACAGTTTGAATGAGCCTGTAACCAAGGAGGGTAACGCAATAAGCAGCAAGAACATAGAGGAGTGAATAAAGGTTGGAAGTTGAGTTTTGACCGAAAAACATGTCATGAGAAATGGTGCGTAATTCTGAAATAAATGTGATGAATAGTTACTCTGAAACAAATAAGGCCGCTATATAGCGGCCTTATTGAATAACATCAGATCAATTAAGGCCTAGGCAAGGGATTATTCAAATGCTGCTGGAATCGCATCTGAAGCCCAGCTCCACCAAGCGTTTTCAGCAGCTGTTACCGCAGGGTTAACCGCACCTGCATAGTTAGTTTCTGTAAAGAAACCCGTACTAGCATTAGCACTTGCTGGAGTAATTGCATCAACTGCCGCTACACCTGCTGTTACTTCAAATGCATTACCAAGAGTAATCTCTTTTGAAGCAGTTGGTACACCAGCAATGCCGTTAGCTTGTGCACCATCTTTCAAAGTTAGGTAAACATTTTCCGTTTCACTGTACGAACCACATTCAGCAATCAAGTTAGTCAATGTGATTGGCTGTGTTTGGCCAGTATCAGCGCCACCTACACGTACACATTCAGCATAACCATCCGCCACTACGTTGACTAAAGTTGCACCAGTACCTTCTTTAAAGCGGAAAAGATCATCAGCACCACTTTTAGTCCCCACAGTTTCATTTACTTGCTGGAAAGTAACGTTAGCAATGGTTGGATTCGATGTTGGTGTAGCAATAGTTGAACGCCCTTTATTATCCGCTTCAATACCGTGATCACCTACGTAGTTTAGACCTTGACGAATCAAAGAAAACTGAACGTTACCACGATAGCCATCATCCCAATCCAAAGATTCATCACTATTATCGATTAAGATAAGGTTTTTAACGTTAGCTGCACCACCGAAAAACTCGATGCCGTCATCGGCGTTGTTCAACACCATAACATTTTCAATCTTTGTACCGTAACCAACTGAGTGCAGAGTAATACCATTTACTTCTGAGTCCGTTTGAACTTCATAACCGCCTTCAGCAACGATCACATACTCAATTGAACCACTGCTATCAGCATCGTCATTACCACCGTGCATACCAGTACCGGCTTCATCTGCAGTATTACAAAGAACATCGTTAGAACCTTCACCACATTTGTTATTCTTTGCAAAGCCTTGAAGTACCAAACCACCCCACTCTCCCTGACCGTCATAGCCAGCATCTTTTGAAGATAAGATAATAGGAGCTGCTGCAGTACCGTTAGCCTCAATTTCTGAGCCACGAGAAATAATCAAGCTTCCACGCCCACTAGAGCGGATGTGAACACCGGCATCAACAGTCAAAGTTACACCCGAATTTTGCACTGCTTCCTTTGCTTGAGTTGGAGTATCGCCATCTTTAGCTTCTAGCTCACCACCACCAGAACCAACAGTTACATAACCCACTAGGCGGTATGCATTATCAGTTGTTAAACGTGCATCTTGAGAAATAGTACCTTCAAGTTCACACCAAGGTTTCCAAGAGCCATCCGTCAATTGAATTTCCTGGCCAGATTGCTTACCAACAACTGCACAAGTATCACCGACAGAAACAGACGAGCTATCACGTAAATAAGAAGTATCAACTGGTGCTTGACTACCAGAGTCACTATTACTACTGCCACCACAAGCTGCCAATAAACTTGCAGAGGCTACCGTTACAGCAAGTGCTAACTTTTTCATGTCCGTTACTTTTTTCATGTTAAATCCTACTTCATTTAGTTTTGATAGTTTCGAAAATAATTAAATTTGATTATTTAGTGAGTTAAGACTAACGAGGGTTTATGACAATTATGTTAAATAAATATATACAATACGTAATAATTTCATTTTTTAGACAATAAAAAGTCATAATTATTACGTGGTGAAAATTGTACAAAAAAAGACCGCTATACAGCGGCCTTAATACACTTCAACTAGCTCGCGATATTTAAAAGCTCATACCAAATCCTAAATTAACCTCAGGGCCCTTATTATAACTACGATAATTTTTACCGCCCTGAGTAAGCTGCACCATTTCATCAGTTATATTTTTTACCTTAAGCTTTATTGAACTATCTTCTGATACTTCAGTTTTCACATTAAAGTTAATTTCCATTCTCGGTTCACGCATTACATTTGGCAAGATACCTGAAGCTACAGAGTCTAAAGACTCACCCTGATAATTAATAACCACAGTCGCTTCTGTCCCAGTCATTAGGTGATCAAATCCGAACTGAAGGTTCACCAACTGGTCTGCCTGTCCTTGCATAGCCTGTTTTTTAACGACCGTATCAACTAAAACTTCAACCTCAGAATCAATTAATGCTAGATTACCTGATAAAAATGTCGAAAAGTCTTCAAAATCTATTTCTTTACGGAAATCAAATTCATATCCCGACACAGTCCCGCTACTACCATTTTCAAAAGAGAATACGTCTCCCCCCGTCAATAATGTTTTCTCAATAGGGTTAGTAAAATCCTTAGTAAAGTAGGCTAACGATAAACTTTCATTATCGGAGAAATACCATTCTGCACGTAAGTCCATGTTATCAATTTCAGCGCTGACTAGATCAGGATTACCATGAAAAACATCACCACTATCAGGGTCAACATATTGAGCATTGGCTAACTCACGAAAATCAGGTCTATTTTTTGTCTGATAATAGGCTGCTCTTAACTGGATATCGTCATCTAAATGAAAGGTCGAAGAAACACTTGGAAACAAATCATCGTCTTTAACGTTAGCCTGAACCGCATTAATACTGTCGCCAATATTAAACGTATTAACAACCATTTCAGATTGTTCAACGCGCGCTCCAACGAGCACATTGAAATATTCAGGCACATTAATATCCGTTGATACGTAGTAACGGATTAAATCCCAAGTTGCATCATAATCGTCGGATTGAGCGCTTTTATTAATTGATTCAATATTACTATTTGACGATCCATCGTCAATAATATGATCGACATTCATATTACCAAAGTAGTCACTTGCACTTCGACCATTTCCGCTATAACCCACTCGGGTGCCATCTGCATCTCGCTGACGTGAGAACAACCCAAAACCGTATTTAAATCTAGCTTCTATTTCATCACTAGCAAAAATCAAACTTGATAAATCAATGCTAAAGTCCAGGTTACTATCCGTTAATTCATTATAAAGCCTGCCAACAGAACTCCAAGTCAACTCATATAAACCGCCATCATCAGGATCACGCTCAAAGTTATAAGTTCTTTCATCTGGGGCCTCTAATGATGCTTCAGACGCTGACAGTTGCCATTTCAATTCCGTATCCAAAATATTTGAGAAATAGTGATCACCGGTAATTTGTTGAAATAGGAATTGTCTCTCATACCAGCCTAATTTATATCCGACTGACTCTTGGTCCTGATCACCGCCAATCCCCGTCTTGATATTATTTTCGATCAAGGTTTGACGAAGTATCATACTATTACTGGTAAGTTCATGGTCGCCGATAATAAGTCCAAAAGATAAACCAGCCCCAAAATTAATATTATTAGAAGTTCTAACTTCTTCATAACTATCATCGGTAACCAGCTCGCCTCCATCAACAAGGTAAGTATTTGTTTTTCTATCTTGCTTAGACCACTCATTGGAATATTTTATCGAACTGGTATATCCAAATGAAGACTCATCATTATCGAATAATATATTCCCCATACTCAATTCGATAGATGAATTTGGTAGAATGTTGGTTTCTTCAGTCCCAAAGTTTGAAGGAAAACTATTTATAGCATTTTCTTGTGAGTTAACTTCACCCGGTAGAGCCCTATCACCTGTTGCTCCGAAACCAATAAAATCAAAACCTTCGCTTTGCTGTATTTCTCGGTTTTTAAACGTTAAACCATCTACATAACCCATTGAAGCAGAAAGTTTACCTTCGAACTCTTCAGGAAATTTTTTCGTCGATAGCTTAACAGCACCACCTGATGAATCTGCGAATACATCTGGAGTGAAGGTTTTTTGAACATCAATACCCTCTAAAATAGTCGAAGGAAATATATCTAAAGGCACAACACGACGAGATGGATCAGGACTAGGTAAAGAGGCACCGTTTAACATGACCGCCGTATGCCTTTCATTTAAGCCACGTACAACGACATATTTACCATCCGAAATTGATACTCCCGCGACTCGCTTTAAAGCTGAAGCAGCATTAGAATCTCCAAAACGCGCAAACTGTTCAGATCCTATTGAGTCTAATACCGCACTCGCATCACGCTCTTGCGCAGTAACAGAATCGGCAACATAAGTGCCTATCGCAACGACTTCTTCAATGACACCCTCACCCGACATATTCATATCGACATTAATTTCTGTCGATACATTGGCGAGCACGCGTAAGTTTCTAACTTTTTTCTTGCCGTAAACTTCATGCTCGATTAATACTTCATAGGCACCACGTGGTACTTCAAACTCAAAGAAACCCTGTTGATTAGTCACCGTTTTTAATTTATTAGATAAGCTAACTTCAGCGCCAACAATACCTGAGTCAGTTTCAGCCGAAATTAGATAACCCGTTAATGTTCCTACGGCAATCTGGTCTTCAGAAAAAACGTTAACTTCGGCTAACGCTTCCCCTGCAACCATTTCAACGGTCACTTCAGCAATTTGATTTTCGGTAGTGATAAAATCAGCTTCGCCGACCCATTCGCCTAATTGACTAAATTCAATTTCATGCGTGCCCGCTTTAATATCGAAACTAATAAAACCATTACTTCTAACAAGCTTTTGCTTGCCATCAATCGTAATGGCTAAGTCGCTTACGGGTTGACCGTCTTCAGTGACATAAAATACGGTTTCGCCAGCATGCACTTGCATGACCGCTAGGCCCGCAGATAATAGTGATGCCAATGAGATAGCACCGAATAAGGATGGTGCGAATTTGGATTTCATAACTTACCCCAAAACTTCTACTTCAGAATGATTTGAGGGAAAGTTACTACAGTTTTATGACAGGATTGTTACAACTAGATGGAGAGATAGTTCACCACAGAGTTTCTGTTCAGTATTACTTTTAAGATATATCCAGTACTCGATATACCCGAGTTTGGGTAAATAATTGCACTAATTCAGGTTCAATATGACCGCACTCAACTTCACTTTGTAAAATTGAAAGCGCCCTCTCTAAAGATACCGCGGCTTTATAGGGTCGATCTTTCGCGGTTAAGGCATCAAAAATATCGCAGACAGTCATAATTTTCGCACCCAAAGGAATATCGTGGCTCTTGAGGCCATAAGGATAACCGCAACCATTAAGTTTCTCATGATGGGCACCGGCAATTTTGGGAATATTACTTAATTCAGGGGTCCAAGGAATGGTTTTCAAAAACTCAATGGTATGGCTTACGTGACTTTCAATTTCGATTCTTTCATCGGCGGTTAGGCTACCACGCTTAATCGACAGGGCACCAAATTCAAGCTCATCAATTAGGCCCCGTGATACTCCATGAACATCTTCTACAATATACTCTCTGATTTGTTTAAGGTGCTCGAAGGTTCCTTCCGATAACAGACTCGGCTCATTGGCATCAGCTACGGCCTGCATATAATCGTTTAAACGCTTTAACTTTAAAGCCTCTTCTAAGGTTAATTTCTCTTCAAGATCTGAATGTAACTGATGTTTTTTTAATAAAGATAACTTCTGCTTTAGATAAAAATTACTAATCCTTTCCTTTTCCCAAGCAATTCGATAAATAAACTGACCATACGCTTCTGGCGATAACTTTTTAGCTTTTGTTAGTATGTGCTCACGAACCCCTACCTTGCCGAAATCATGCAGCAAGGCTGCAAATTTTAACTCCTTCATTTCGTCTAGATCAAAACTAACATTTTTGAACTGCCCGCTACTACATTCACTGGCGGTTTCAGCCAGAGCACAGGTTAACTCAGCAACCCTAAATGAATGACCGCTCGTGGTCGGATCTCTTTGTTCAATTGCACGAACAGAAGCCTTTACAAAGCCATCAAACAGCATATTAACTCTATCTATCAATAAATTATTTTCAATCGCAACAGCCGCTTGGCTAGCCAAAGCCTGCAAAATTGGAATAATTTGCTGATCAAAATCTATAGTTTCTCTTAAAGCAATTTCCGGGGATGTCAGAGCAATATTGATATCAAGTTTACGATTAATAAACTGAATAACACCTATAACCCTGCCTTGATGGTTACGCATAGGTATGACTAACATCGAACGCGTTCGATAATTCATATTCTCATCAAACGATGAGTTAAATTTATAGATACTAGAACTCGGTAAATCGTAGACATCATTTAAATTGACAATTTCCCCTGTCAAAGCAGAAAAACCAGCCACAGAACGATTATCTAAACCAAATCTCTGCTCTTCAAAATCAAAATCAATCGAATCATTCTGTGTCAGCTTAAATACTAGCTCTGGGGCTTGATTAACTTGTTGACCTGTATGGCGATCAATAAGAAAGATTGAAGCGGCATCACAGCAAGCAAGTAAGCGCCCCTCTTTCAAGATTCTAGCCAATAACGTATCGTGATCTCTTTCTGCTGATAACGCCTGACCAACGTCTAATAAACGGCTAATTTGCTCATGTTCGTGTTGCAGGTTTTTATGGCTTATATTGAGTTGTTGCTGGGTATTTAATTGATGCAGCGCTTTAACAATGGCATTTTTTAAGAAAATCTCAGGTAATCCTTGAGGAACAAGGATGCAGCTTTCTTCATCACAAGGGTGCTCAACGATGAAAATAGTCTGAGAGCATACCTGCTGCCATTGCGCCATACCATGATCTAGTATTGCGTTTCGATCGAGAATGACTATTGATGGTATTACCGATATTGAGCTCGGGGAGCTGGCAAAGCTCACTTCTGCATCATTAAGCTTGCCGTTACAGAGTAAATCATAGGATTGCTGGTGACTGCAGGCTATGACAAAGCCTTCACCAGTTGCAATGGGTTGACTCATCCTAAGCTCCAGTTTTAAATCGAAAGGCCTACTTAAAGTCTAGAATAATTTACCTAAATCGCGACAATTTAGGTCTAATTATGGTCTATTAATTTTTTGTAAGCGGCCAATTGTTCTTCTGCCGTTGGTAGCTCCTCTATTGCGGTTTTCAGCTCCTCAATTTCTTTAACTAAAAAGTCGATAAAGTGTCTAACTTTCAAGGATAAATACTGCCTACTAGGGTATACAACCGAGATAGGCTCAGGCTTTAATTTCCAATCAGGTAATATTGGGATCATCCGGCCTGAAAGTATGTATTCCCCAGCCATAAACATAGGCACTATACCAACACCAGCCCCTTGAATAATACAATTCATCGCTGCGGAAATATGATTAGTGACAATGCTAGGTTTAACCTTAACAGAGGTATGTTCTCCAGAATCATGAATGAATTCAAAGGTCTCATCTTGCATTCCTTCACCTATTTTCACCACATCTAAATTAGCGAGGTCTTTTGGGGCAGTTAGGGGACCCAATTGTGCTAAATACTCAGGTGAAGCACAGATAATAGTCTCTGTATCCGCGATAGTACGGGCCACAAGGGAAGATTCAGGTAGCTCACCAAGATAGAGCCCAAGGTCAAATTTTTCCTCAATCAAATTCACTTGACGGTCGGTATGAGAAATCTCGACTCTCACATCAGGGTATATTTTTTGGAAACGAGCGACGAAACGGCCAAATATCCCGCTACCAACTACCATAGGAACAGAAATTCTAAGCACGCCATGAGGATGGTCTTGGCGGTCTGAGATAACCTTATGCACATCCATGATTTCACTTACAAGATGCTTACAGTTGTTGTAATAATCGGCCCCCACTTGAGTCAGGCTAATCTGGCGTGTAGAGCGCTGCAGTAAGCGAACACCCAAACTGCTCTCTAGATCTGCAACCATGCGACTTATACGGGATTTAGGCACATTTAGAGCCTTACCTGCCGCAGTGAAACTGCCTTCATCGACTACACGTATGAAAATTGCTAATTGATTTAAATCTAGCACTAAAACTTACTCTTAAACTTAAACTTGAAAATAAGTGTTCTATTATTTCTAATTTAGAACGATAACTATTATTAACTAGATTAACGTAGATTAGAGACACAAAAAAGCCCCTAAGTAGGGGCTTCACTGTAAAAAACATTCAGCTAGAGCTTCAATAGCATACTAAATTGCGACAATGACACCTTGGTCAAGCTTGTCAGCATCAAGATCTAGCTCAACATTACCTTGAACATACAATTTTTCAAGTTGAGGTAGAGTATAAAATACATCAGCATCGGTAATCTGGTTGTGACGTAATGATATAGCGCTTAACTCAGGTAAAGCTTCTAGTGCTTCTACTGATTCAATCTGATTGTTAGTCGCATATAAAACCTGCAAGCCTTTTACCTCAGCCAGGGGCGACAGATCAAACACCTGATTATGACTCAAGTTAATATTCTTAAGTGCTGGTAATTGCTCCATGCCTTCTAACGACTGAACACCCTTTCCAGAGCATACAAGCGTATGAACAGACTCAACAGACATTCCAGAATCATCTAGACATGAACGTAAGTTATCATCAGCAATAAAACTGAAATCAGAGCTTTCTGCAAGATCGACACTATTCACGCCAATTTTACTGTTAGCCGTTGATTTATTTGAATTTTCACTACAAGCAGCTAGGGTAAATACCATAACCGCGAGAATAATTTTAAACATTGGCATCTCCACATTATTATTTTTTTATGTCGCCAAACATTCGATCACTCAATCTGGGGGATTATACCCCAAAAATACATCTTCTTATCAATAATACCCATTCTTTACGTTGTTACTAGGTAGATAAACTGCGTCTAAAGGATGTCCTGGGAAATAATTATCTGGGTGCCAGGATTCAGTATTACTAACCTGCAAACCAGAGTTGCCTCCCCCCATGTTAATCCACACGCCGGGTAGTGCAACTTCAGGTGTTCCAGTCGGTAAATCAGGCCACTGAACAGGCTTTTTCTGTACAGCGAGGAAAAATCCTTTTGCATTTACTAAATTGATACTTTGTAATGGAAATACTTGAGCTTCAGGAGAAGCTAAAGCTAAACCTTCTGGTTCCGCAGGGTTACCACCCGCTGCTAGCTCACCAATAAAACCACACGCTAAACCGACACAACTATTCACAATAGATTTATTAGGATCAATATAGCCAGCAGTACGAACCCCGCCCACCCATGGGTCAATATTCAAATCAGCAGCTGGTAACTGAATTTCACCCAAAATACCTAAATCTAATACAATATCAATTTTCATCACGGCGTGCGGAACTAAGAAACCTGAGAAAACATCAATAGCATTTCCCATAACTCCATTTTGATTTTCAAAACCAAAGCGAAAACCTTCAACACTTCTTATTGTATTGCCATGACCATCTTGTTCATTAGAATAAGCCAATTCAATGTAAGGATTTTCTACAACCGCATCAACCAATTCGCCAGTATTGTCATTAACATAACCCAATGTAACATCACGTAAAATAACATCGACATTCCCTCTTTCATTAGTAGGATCGAATCCACTTTGGAAGTCATGGAACTCTTTATGGTCAAAACCCGATAAATCATCAAAAACAGCACCATAAAGTAGAGCTGCTACGTTATAAGTCCCCTCTAACCCACCACAGGTTCCATTAGAACAATTCCAAGGATTTAATTGATCGTAATAACAAATTTTCTCAGAAATACAACTCTGTGTATTACCCACGTCAAAAGCATCTGAACCACCATCAGGGCGATAAAAACGGCCAGCAACGACTCGATCTATCGTTACATTTTGCTCAATTTTTAAACCTAAGGTTAACTTAGTAAAATCAAGTGAAGTGCCATCTGGCTGTGCAACACCTGTTGTTTCATCCAAACGAAATAAAGCTTGGCCATAATGCCCATCCAGTTCATCGTCGCTAATTGGTGCGAGCTCTGCTTGTGCAAAAAAAGCACACAAGTTTATTAACAATAAGGTTGTGATCTTTATTATTTTCATTTTAATCACTCGTTATAAATACGTATGCATCAGGCGTAGTCGGCAAATAAATAGGGCCGTCAATGCGAAGCCCTATCAATTTATTATCATCCCTTGAAATGAATTGATCTTCACTGATATAAATACCAGAGACTTCAAACTCATTAAAAACAATTTCTTCAGGTAAAGTCCATTTTAATGCAGCACCTTTATTATCAGCACCAAAATCACCAACAAACTCAAGTTCCAAACCACTAAAACTTATACCGCCACTGATTTCACCAAGGATAATATGATGAGGTTTACGAATTAAATAGTCCGCTGAAGTCGTTCCATCACCTGCTAACGATTCTTTTTTATAGACAACATTGTAGCCATTAAAGACATCTTCTTTTATGATATTGCCAGATTTTCCTGGTGGTATATTAGAAGGATCATAATCTAAATAACCATCTAGATTTCGATCTTCTAAGACATTGCCTTTGTCATCAACAATAATTTGAGCATAAGCGATCCAGGTATCATCAGTTGCGGAGAGAGACCAATCATAATATTCAGCGACAGGATGGATATCTGGATCAGGGCTATGATCTAAGCCCACATGAACAGGGTCATATGTATATTGCGTATCTTGAGCAAAATCGACATTCGCATCAATACGAATCCCCTTCCCCGAGATTGCTTCCATTTCATCATCAGCCATCGCATTCATTTCAGCCTGCGATGTATAGGTTAAAAATAATAGGCCAGATAGCAATGACGTAGTAATTATTAGTGATTTCATCATTATATATCCTGCGTTGTTATTCTTAAGTGCTGAATATTAATGCCTTCGATTTCAATCACATTGCCAAAATCAGGTTGAAAAGCATAATAATAATCCTCTGGGTCGGTACTATCACCGCCAGGTCTTAATGCTGTTCTTAATTGAGGATCTCTATCGTCACCAAAATCAAGTGACTTAATTCGAAGGTGACCTTTAGGATAATTACCACCACGGGCTGCAGCGATTTCACGAGTTAAAGGTAACATCTCTAGTTGAAACTGTTCCTTTCCATTCACATTAGCGGTAGTCATAACAATCGGTTGATCTGCACTGCCATTCGGTAAATATAAATCGATACCGTTCAGAGTTAAGTTTCCAGACAGCGCTCCATTTGGATCACCACCAATAACAATAGAGTCTGCCAAAAGGCCAATAGTGCTCTTCATTGCAAGCCCATAATAGGGAATAGACCAAATATCCTGCTCAAAACCATAAAAACGGAAGCCATTAACCGCTAAGCCGAAATCAAAACGACGCTGCTCGCCAATAGGACGAGAACCAATCACAGAGTCAACACGCAGGCTTATTGTAAATTTATCAGAGATCTGGTCCAGTATTTCAGGTGTTAAATCTTCAGGTTTTAGAGACCCACCAGGAAATTCAGTATGTAATGCGGTATAGGTGAAATTAGGTTTTCCATCACCGGAAACATTCTCAGCATCAATAACTTTATTATCAAGAATTGAAGATACTTGAACTAGATCTCCAGCTTTGAATGGATACGCTTCAGTACCGAATCTACCACCGGCTAATGAAAAATCAGCTGACTCTGAATATTCAAAATCTGAACGATGCACCCTAATATCGCTAAAAATAAAGGCATCATCATCAGCTTTAGAATCAGTTTGTTTGTCATCCAGAACTAGGGTCAACTCACCTTCTTCAGGGCGGTTAGGCAACTTTGTAAATAAGGCAAAATCTTCAAATACAGCACCAATGCCTTCACCCGTAACACCAGACAGTTCGGATTCATTGAGTGATTCGAGGCTTAAACCCCACTGAGGCAGTAGAGCTAGGCTGATAATTACAGCGTAGGCGGCTTTCATGCCGATCTCCTTATTTTTATTATGGTACTAAGGTATTCGAAACCTTAGTACCGTTCAAGAGAATGTTTGTAAAGGGTTGGTAATAGTGGGTAATTAGGATTTCCACCTAAAATCTGACCAGTCCGCGTTTGTAGTACAATTATCATTTACCCGAACACCATCTGCAAGAAACACATAACCATAAACACACATAGGTCTTTCACCATGTACATTAATTATTCTTCCCGCATCCCTACCTCCGCCATTGTTATTGAAGTACCAGCGATAGTTATTATCTCCTTCAACACAATTGCCTTTCTGAACATCCCCGTTAGAATCCTCTCTGTATAAGCATTGGCGCGTGTCTTTATTAATTAATTGATAACTCTCTGGAGTCGTTCCTTGCGGAATAGCAGCCCAATAATAAACATCACCAGTACCACACGAGGCAGTACCATAATTCCAGTGTGCCCCACCAGAATCGCCATACATACATTCGTTATCGGTTGCTACAGCAATTCGTCGCCACTGCAACTCAAAATTAATGGTGATATCTTTTGTAGCAAAAAGTGAGTTTTCTTCAATACCATTTTCAGTTGAAGTAATGGTAACAACCCTACTTTTAACAGGCAGTGGGTCCCACAAGTTCTTATCAGAAGTATTGTTTCTGCTGTCGCTTATCTCTTTACCAGTCCATAAAGGCTCTGTTGAGATATAGTTTTGTAAATTGTAATTCGGGCTCAGTTGATTAGAAACACTCGTAGTTCCATCTGCTGCAACCACAGAATATGCAACATTTAACCAGTCTCTATCAAGAGCGCTAATACCTGACAATGTACGAGTGCCTGTAGAAGAAAATAGCATTCCAGAGCCATAGCTTAGTGGCCACGTGAAGCCCGCCTGTGCTGCAGAATTAAACACAGGCCCTAAGTTTTCATCGGTAATCTCAACATCGGCTAATTCAGAAACAGTAGCAGGATCATTCAGATCAACACCTAAATGCACAACTTTATTATCACGGAAGCCTGCTGGCTCTATTCTAAACTCTACATTACGAGCAAACGGATCAACTCTATCGTTATCTAAGATCACCAGCTCTACATTATGCGTTTGTGTTTGCTCAAATTCAGAGACTAAAGTCGAATTCACTTCAATTTCACGAAAGTTTTGTGCATCACCAGAGAAGGTTAAACGGACCTGATCAAACTGAACAGCTGAAGGAATGGAAACAGTTACTGTATTACCACTAGAAGCAAAATTGTATTGGTAGACTTCCTCTCCCGCCGAGTAAAACTCTAATCGAGAACCATCAATCCGATTTTGATTACTTCCAGTTCGGTTGTAGAAAACAACCTCACCACCGACATAATTTACAGCCCAAGAAAAGTCTATATATTTTCCATCGGCATTCGTTGGGTGTATTTGGTAATCTTCACCATTGCCATTAGAATGTGAGCCATCAGTTCCATTAGTTCCTATATTCCCATCAACAATTGCCGCTAAACTTGCAGCTTCAGTACTTACACGCCAATTCATACCAGGTGCAGCAGCCAAAGTCGCAGTACTTGCAACATTAGTGTTATTTCCTGCCGCCATAGGCAAGCGCCATAAATAACGCCATTCATCAGCCACCAAACCATCACGAATCCACTTTGATGCCATCCAAGCATGATGCACGGAACGATCTTCATTAACTGTTTTAGAAGGATAAGTACTAATACCTAAGAATTCAGCTGCTTTCGCACCCGTCGCAGGCTTTTCGACACCACGAACATACAACCATACAGCGTGCTCAGCGAAACTATTGCTACGTTCTACTGAGATATTGATTCGTTTATCGGTTACTGCCTCAGCAGGAACAGAACTATCCCAAACACCATTGTTATTGGCATCGACTGGAGAAGTTGTCGCCAGTTCACTTACACTAACCAAATCTCTAGTAGTTGTAGTGAAGTTCACCAACGCCGGTGCTGTATTATCATTAACATATACACGAGTGGTATTTTTCGTACCGACAATCACATCGCCACCATTCTGAGTGACGGTTAATAATAAACTCTCACCTTCATAACAGTTACGATTTAAGTCGTCAGATATACCATCTGAACCAGCTGCACCAGTAGAATTATTAAAGACGTCATAACAATCCTTAGTATTATCACTATTCTGAGTACTTGATTCATACTCTTCGAAGAGATCCGCTTTAACTTTAATAAAGATAGCCTTAATTGACTGCTGACCTTCAGCCCAACTGAACGTTTGCGGCATAGATAGTGAATCACCGTTAACATCAACAAATTCATAATCGGCAACACTTAAGTTGTCTCCTGCCTCATTCGTCAAGTTAACCACAACTTCAGCGATACCGTCAGAACCCTCAATACGCTCAATGCCTATTATTTCTATAATATTATTATTGCTAGCATCTACTTTATCAAATACAGGCTCATCAAATGCAACTTTACCAACCGTCATCTGAACTCGACCTAAAGCATAATCCGTAACAACAACATCTGCTTGCTCAGGATCTCCAACCCATGGTTGCTTATTAGGACTTGAATCGTCTTCATTCAGTGGATTAAACAAGGTGAGAGTAAATTTCTCATTATTTTCAAATGTTGCGTCATCAAGATGTTCTGCAATGACCCTAAAGCCTATAGATTGAGTACGAACACCTTGAGCAAAACTTAACTTTTGCACATTAGTATCAAAAATTACGTCAGTAGTATCAGTCGCATCAGCCTCATTGAATGCATACGACAAACCATTTGCAGCAATACCATATTCAACTGAGACATTGTTTTGATCGCCTGTTCGACGCTGCACTTCTACAGAGCAACGGCGATATAAACGATCTTTACCATTTAGATTAACTGTGCCGTTATTTTCTGCAGCATTAGGTTCTGAACAAACGTAGTCAGCCGTCGAAAATTGGAAAATGCCATATGGATTCTTGGTGTAATCTAATAAATTAACGTCAGTTTTACTTAAATAACCAGTAGCGCCTTCTGAATAATCAACCCAAGTAGCAACATCCGTTGCTCGAGTCTGACTTTCTACAACCTGTATGCCAAAGTTTTCAGTAGGCTCACGTGTGAATGGATTTTCATTATAGAGAGTAATTTCAATCAACTTAGCATCCGCAACAATTCGCTCTATAGGACTAGGAGCTGCCTGATTATAGAAGCGGCCCATAGTAATCGCACCGTTGTAATCATAAGTACTATTATCTACACCGTTAGAGATTTCCCGACCCGCGGAAGTTTCGGTATAAGGAGCCCCTGAGAAATCATCAAGCTCAATCCATGTTCCATTAATACCGTTGGTAGAATCAGCAGAATATTCAACCCTATTATCATTGTAACTGCGAGTATCACCATAATAATGGAATAAATTTACTGAACTAACATCTACGGCCGAGCCTAAATCTATCTGCACCCAACGAAGTCCACTACCACTCAAATCTGTGTATTGATTTGTATCGAGATCACCA
>Ga0209396_1001312_pt1 | contig 27774 bp, 21 predicted proteins | sample GOMGulsemesocosm_6_FD_184638 | JGI IMG/M metagenome (GOLD analysis project Ga0209396, IMG submission 184638) | Methane-oxidizing microbial communities from mesocosms in the Gulf of Mexico - GOM8C Gulf of Mexico (SPAdes) (version 2) | ecosystem: Environmental > Aquatic > Marine > Cold seeps... | reverse complement strand
GATGGTGATCTTAGCATCATTGCTGAGTAAGCATTCTGCGAGGCCAGATAAAAGAGTTTCGCCGGTTTGTGGTTGAATAAGTGAAAATTTAACGGAAGAGCTACCACAGTTAATCACTAAAATAGCATTGGTATTTGATGTTGCTGGGTTATTAGCTGTTTGTTGAGTCATGTATTGTGTCTTTATAAAAGTAAAGTCGAAAATAATTTATGATGTCATTATATGCGATAACGAGAATAGGGCTATTATAGCGCTGGCTTTGGCTAAAAATATTGATGCAATGCAATAAATACTAGCTTAGCTTGTTAATTAAATAGTTTTTATTCGCAATTATGCTTGAGTTACCTTTGAACTATGTTTTCTCTCTATTTGAACGAGCTTTTCACTCATTAGCTGGTCAATTTCTACTTTTTTAAAAGTGGTCGGTGTTAAAATTTTCATTGTAATAACTAGTTGTTCTACTTATTAAATAAATAATAACCTTATTGGTCGTTTTAACAATTGCATATGACTAAATAGCTAGAGAGGTTGGTATTGCTGTTGCTTATCAATGGTTACTGCTATAGTAGTGATATGAATATCTCCGTTGTACAACTCATTAAGTTGGGTCAAAAATACTTATCCCTTTGGCCTGAAAGGCCAGAATTAATGCGCTATTTTAGTGACTATAGAGCTGTTCAAAGTGCTCGTTTTGTTTGTCGCTATTTTCCTGCCTTGGCGCTATTTACCGTGATTATGCAGCTTTATGTCGCTTCGGGTTACCCGTTAGGTCAAGGTTCTATCAATCAAGCATTAAATGCCTTACCGCAATCGCTCATGTATGGTTTGTTTTTATTGAGTATGCCAGTACAGGCTTTAGTATTATCAGGGGTTAAAGCCGATAAGTTATTACCACCATCACTGGCATCTTGGTACCACAGTGGTTTAGAGAAAGTGAAACAACAAGGTAAAGAGCAAGACAAAGAACTTATTGGGCAGCAACGAACTCAAGGTGATGATAGTTATCGAGCAGTAGAAGAATTAGCGACTTATAAGCCTCGGTATATTGATTTAGCCCAACTTCTCCAGTTAACTTTTTCAACACGAAAATAGTTAACTCTTTAACCTTAACTCGTCAATATCTCACCGCTATAGCTATCAGTTAATGGTAACCAAAGCGGCAAAAGGTAAATCAAAATTTTTACTTCACATTTCTTTTATCTAGGTATCCATACCTTTCTTTTGATATAACCTCAGCACAAAATCGGCTTGGCAAGTAAACTGCTCAAGTTGTGTTAATTGCTCAATAAGCTCAGTACTGGCTTTAAAAGCAAATGGGGTCATAGCAAGTAAGTTCAGTACATCTTCGCTGTTTGAAAAACTCATTGGATAGTTTAAATGCTGCTCTTCCACTAGGGTCAACTGCTCAATGGGCTGTTTAGAAACATCATGTTTATTTGCTTGGCGATATATTAACGTCTTTAATTCAAACAAATGATTCTCAGCAGGACTGACTGTCAGTAAATAACCGTTATCTTGCAGGATTCGAGTAAATTCAGTCTCTAAAATCGGCGCATAAACACTATATAACCAGCCAAACTGACCATCGGTAAAAGGTAGATCAGATAATGTTGCTACGCTGAAAAAACAATCTTGATAACGTTTTGAGGCGATTTTAATTGTTTCTTTTGCAATATCAACACCGTAAACACTATTGTCTGCCGTCTTATGCTGATGAGTATAAAAACCTTCACCACAACCCGCATCAAATACAGCGGCACTTTTATCGCTATATTTTTGATATAAAGCCAGCATACTATCAACTAATGGCTGGTAGTAACCCTTATCTAGAAAAGCCCGTCTTGCTTGTACCATCGCTTTGTTATCTCCAGGCTCTTTTGAATGTTTGAACTGAACTGGAAGTAAATTGACATAGCCTTGTTTGGCTTTATCAAAGCTATGATTACGCTCACAGCGATAGCTCTTGTCAGTAAGCAGTAATGCTTGCTGACATAGAGGACAACGGTAATGTGCTAACTGTTGGTTTAAGTTTATGGTGCTCATTTAGCTAGGCCTTATGAAAATGTTGACCAGATAGGTGCATGATCGGAAGGTTTTTCAATGGCACGTAATTCATAATCAATATCTGCTTCAATACACTTTGCTGCCAGCTCTTTGGTAGCTAATACCACATCAATACGTAAACCGCGGTTATCATCAAAACCGCGGGAGCGATAATCAAACCATGAATAACGTTCTGTAGTATCAGGGTGTAATTGGCGGAAAGTGTCGATGAAGCCCCAGTCCATTAAGGTGGTTAACCATTCACGTTCTTCTAGTTGGAATGAACATTTACCACTTTTTAACCAACGTTTTTGGTTAACTTCACCAATTCCTATATCAAGATCAAGTGGAGATATGTTGATATCACCCATGACAACGATATTTTCATCATTGCTATGATTTTCATTTAGGTAAGTCATCAAGTCCTTATAAAACTTTCTTTTATACGGGTATTTTGTCTCATGGCTAATATTTTCACCTTGTGGGAAATAACCATTTAATACAGTAACTTTTTCACCTTGTTCATTCGTAGTGGTAACCATAATCATGCGGCGTTGAGCTTCATCATCATCGGTTGGGAAGCCACGTTGTACAATATCGGCTTCCTTTTTACATAACATAGCAACACCATAATGGGCTTTTTGACCATGAAAATAGACGTGGTAGCCCATGGCTTCAACCGCTTCTAAGGGAAAAGCTTCATCATGTACTTTGATCTCTTGTAAACCAATGATATCTGGTTGATGTTTATCGATGATTGCTTGTAATTGATGAAGGCGGGCGCGAAGGCCGTTGATGTTAAAAGAGATGATTTTCATAGAATTCCTAATGACTTTGAAGCAACAATATCGCCATGAATTATTTGGCAAATTAAGGCAGTGATCTTGCTTGTTTATCTAGCATCTCGCAAGTTTTATTTCACCCTCTCTGTTATAAAATGTAATTTAAACGTAACAACTGGTAGAACCTATTGTTTAACCGTAATAACTTGTTTAAGCTAAGCCTAAATGAGCAACACAACCGAGAAAACTGTTAGATCAGTTATTCGAACTGTTATTTACTGTTTTATACTAAATAACGCGTTATAAATAAGGAAATGAACATGCCAGATAGTAACTCAAGCGTAAAAAAAATATTATTGGTTGAAGATGATCGCCAATTATCGGATTTAGTCACTGACTTTTTAACGAGTGAAGGTTTCCACGTTAAACAAGAGTTCCGTGGTGATACTGTTGCCAAACGAGTGAAACTTTTCTCTCCTGACTTGATTATTTTAGATGTTATGTTGCCGGGCAAAGATGGTTTTGGTGTTTGTCGTGATTTACGCCCAGAATTTAATGGCCCTGTACTGATGTTAACAGCTAAAAGTACCGATTTTGACCAAGTACTTGGATTAGAGATTGGTGCAGATGATTATGTCATCAAACCAGTTGAACCACGTGTATTACTTGCCAGAGTTAATGCTTTATTACGCCGTGGTGACTTACCGAATCAAAGTGAAGAGAAGGGTGAAATAACTTGTGGTGGTTTATATATTAATAAAGCTTCTCGCAAAGTGACTCTTCAAGAAGAAAATGTTGACTTAACAAGCCAAGAGTTTGATTTGTTGTGGTTATTAGCAAGTAAATCAGGTGAAGTGCAAAACCGTGATTATATTTATAAAGCGGTAATTGGTCGTGAATACGACGGTTTAGATAGAAGCGTTGATGTACGTATTTCTCGTTTACGTAAAAAGCTACATGACAGTACGGAAACACCTTTTAGAATCAAAACAATCTGGGGTCAAGGCTACTTATTTGTTCCAGATGCATGGAGTTAATTCGAGATAATATATGACACTGTAAAACCCTACTTATATGCATACTTTATATGAGTAGGGTTATTTAAAATAAAGGCTTTGTTTCTTCTTTGGTAGTGACAAAGCCTTTTTCTTAACATCATCATTATTATTCGTTAATAAGGTACTTTAATGAAACTAGGCCGTTCTTTTTTCAATCTATATTTTTTCATCATCTCTACTTTTATTATCTTTTCTTGGGCGCTTGATGAAGTTTGGACTTCATACCTTGAGCAAGATATCGAGTCCTACACGGGTTATAAAACCCTGATGATGGCCACAGGTGATTATGTACAGAAACACCCAGAAGAAGAGTGGGAAAATATCATTGAAAAAGCGGGGGAACGGTGGCAGTTACCCTTAAAGTTAATGTCTTTAGAAGAAGTTGAAGCTGTTGACCACACTGACCACAATGCTTTAACACACTCTAGTGCTCATATTTATTATTTTGATGAGCAAGTGGTTATTCATTACCTCATTAAAAATTCAAATTCTGTGATTACACTGGGTCCTGCAAAAATGCCAACTAGGCCAAGAGTTAAATCGACTTACCGTGTAATGATTTTAGCTACCTTTGGTGTTGTTATTTTTATTTGGTTGTGGCCAATGTCACGCGATTTAGAGGAACTGAAAAAAGCCACAAGAGCATTTGGCAATGGGCAGTTTGATAGTAAAGCTCCAGCAGCAAAATCAACCATGATTGCACCAATGATAGCTTCATTTAACATGATGGCAGCTCGAATAAAACGCTTGATTGAAGCACATAAAGAGCTAACGAATGCGGTTTCACATGAACTAAGAACACCACTTGCTCGCACTAAGTTTGCATTGCAAATGCTTGATTCAATTAAAGATGACGGAAAAAGGGCCAAGTATCAGCAACAAATAAGTAATGATGTTTGTGAATTGGAGGAGCTTATTAATGAAATGCTGATTTATGCGGCTTTTGATAATGACAAACCCGAACTTAATATAACTCGAACCGATATTAGTGCACTGGTTAAGCAACAAATAGCCGGTCATGATCAATTTGTTAACTCTATCGAATTGGTCAATAACTTACCGGATAAATTTGTCAGTTGTGACGAACATTTTATGGATCGAGCGGTAAATAACTTTATCAGTAATGCTATTAAATACGGTGATGATAAAGTGAGAGTGACCTTGTCTGTACAGAATGAACAATGCCAAATCTGTGTTGAAGATAATGGCGAAGGAGTGTCTGATGAATTCAAACAGGTTATCTTTGATGCCTTCTCACGTGGTGATCAATCAAGAAACAGAGAAACCGGTGGTTTTGGTTTAGGTTTAGCGATTGTTGCTCGTATTATGGAATGGCATCAAGGGCAAGCAACAATTGGTGATAGTGAACTTGGTGGTGCTTCATTTACACTAACTTGGCCAGTTAAATTAAGTTAGCTTAGGAAAATAACTTTAAAGTAATCATATAAATCTAATTTTCTTCAATTATCGGCTAAATGTTTTTAACTTTTAGCCGATAACTTATTTATCAAGGGTAAGATAAATAAGTGAATGTCACATTGGCTGTCGAGTTAGCTCAACAATTAACACAAAATATTAAAGCATCGAAAGGAATGGCGGGTAATTTAACACCTGAAACATTCCCATCGAATGCTTTGCTGCATGAGTTACAGCTCGGTGAGCAACTTAATAAAAGTGTTGAGCAGACTCGCCGCGCAGATTTTTCGTTAATGTTGGCTATGTTAGCCGAAGATGTTCGAGAACAAAGTCAGTTTTTACTTCCTAAAGCACAATCTACCCCCGTTGTTGAAGCGACTAATAACGCACTAAGAAAAGCGTTTAACTTACCTGAACAAGCACCTTTAGCCTTAACTACCCTTGATGATATTAATCAATTTAACCAAGCTCAAGCGATTGTTGATAATAACTTAGCCAGTATTCAGCTGAGTAATGTGATGAAGCCTAAGCCTTTAGCATTTCGCGATAATAAGCAGCATATCAGCGCTAGCGTTATTGAAAATACAAGTTTATTTACCCAGCTTAAATACAAACAAAGTCAGTTATCACATGACGAGGTGATAACTAAAAATAAACAATCAGCTGTTAATAATAGTGATAAGCCACTAAGTGATGTGCTCAACTTTAATGCTAAAGCATGGTTAGACGGTATTGAGCAATCATTAGTTAAAGCTCCGTTACTGAATTAACACCACGGATAAATTAACATTGTTATCATTTTATACTTAATATGCTGCTTACTTCCCGCAACAATGTTTATACTTCTTTTCCTTTTTAGCTGACCAAGCTGTAGCGTAGTTATTGCAGGGACAGGCTTCGTTACGTTTAATGGTCTTAATTTCAGTATGCAAGGTGATGTCTCCATCAATATAACGCCATAGACCATGCTCAAGGTTAAAGTTGGACCTCTCTCTTAATTCACATAAGGTGTTATCTACTATATAAAAAGCTGAAAACTCGACTATTTCATCTTTCGCTTCATGTATCCTCAAGGCTATCCAAAGACACTCCTCAGCCCAAGATTGAATCTCTTTAACAGACTGCTTACTTTGCGCCTTCTCGCCATAAGTATCAAAAATATATTGGCCATTTCTTGTAGCGTAGGCACTAAAACGTGAACGCATTAATTGCTCTGGATGGGAAAGGGATTTTTTATGTGTAATAAAAAGTTGGCAACAATCATTAAATTGTAAGGTAGAACCGCAAGGGCAAAGCATAACAATGTGTCCATTGGTGATAGTATGTAAAGCCGTTTTATTTTACCGCAGATAAAGCGGTATTGGTCGTATTACTTTACTCTTTTTAGCTGTTATCTATTAGGATAGCGGGTTAATAGCATTATCAAGTGCCATGAGTATGCGTTTTACTTGGCAACTCCTTATTCATTCTTTACCAAAAGAACTTAACAAAAGAATACACTTTATGAAAATACAACTTATTGCCGTAGCACTTAGTTTATCTTTAACAGCATGTAGTAATACTCAGCTTGAAGAGCAACTAAAGACAAGTTCACCAGAAAGCACCCCTCAAAGTATTAAAGGCGCTGTAGCTACTAACGCCGAAGCAAGCAACATTATTACCTTAGAACAAATCATGGCAAATCCTGATTGGTTCGGTAGATCACCAGAGTCTTGGTATTGGGGGGATGATAGCAATACGGTATATTTTCAGCAAAAGCAGTTAGGTAACCCACTTCGTGACTTATATGTATTAGACCTATCAAAGAGTAACGAGACTAGCCAAGTTGATCTTGCTACTAAGCATACTGTTGCTGATGATAATGGCCAGTTAAATCAAGCGCGCACTCATAAAGTCTATACCTTTAATGGTGATGTCTTTGTTAAAAATATTGCCAATAAACACGTAAAGCAGTTAACGTTTACTTCGAACCATGAAAAAAATGTGTTGTTTTTAACTAATGGTAATATTGCTTATCAAGTGGGCAATGTTTTTTATGTGCAGGACATAACAACAGGTCAGCTTAAAGAGTTGGCAAGTTTACAAATGTCAGAAAAACCTGCTGGTGTAGTGGAGCCAAAGAGCTACTTAGCAAAAGAGCAACATAAATTAATTGACTATATTGCACTGCAACAACGCAACAGTAAGTTAAAACAAACGAAAAAAGCACAATTAGCGGCTGAAAACTCTTTTGTAAATGATAGTAAATTCTACTTTGGAAAAGGCAATAGGGTTGCGCATGCTAGCCTTTCTCCCGCGGGCGATAAGCTGTTGGTAAGTATTGCTTCAGCAAAATCGAGTCGTGATGAAACCGATATCATGCCTAATTACATTACCAAAGATGGTGTCATTGCTGCAGAAAAAGTGCGTGCGAGAGTTGCTAATAACAGACAGTACCAAGAACAACTCTTTATACTTGACCTAACGACAGGCACACAGCAAGCATTAAGCTATGACAGTTTACCTGGTTTTGATGATGATGTTTTAGCCAGTGTAAAAAAAGAGAACTTCGCCCGCGAAGGTAAAAAATATAAGTCAGAGAAAAAAGCACGTAACATTCATGTGCTGCAAATGTATAACCCAATTAAGTGGAGCGATGATGGTCAACATGTTGCGCTGATGCTTGAAGCGTGGGATAACAAAACGCGTTGGTTGGCAACGTTAGATTACTCTAATAATGAGCTAGTGACACAACATAAGTTACAGGATGATGCTTGGATTAACTGGAGCTTTAATGAGTTTGGCTGGTTAAATATCAACAATGAAGCAAGCCTGTATTATTTATCAGAAGAGTCTGGTTATTCACACCTGTACCATAAAACCTTAACAGGTAAAGCAGTTAAACTAACCGCTGGCAAGTTTGAGGTAAGCAGTGTTACACCAATACAAGATAACAAATCTTTTATCTTTAAAGCCAATAAAAAGCACCCAGGTATTTATGAAATATACCAAGTTGATTTAGCTAAAAAAATAACCGCTCTGACTGATTTAGGTGGCAAAAACAATTACTCATTAAGCCCTGATGAATCAAGACTCTTAATTGAGCACTCTACTGTGACTATGCCGCCAGAGCTTTATGTTCAAAAATTAGCACAAGGCAATGAAGCACAGCAAATTACTCATACAGTATCAGATCAGTTCCTTGCTCTACCTTGGGTTGCACCATCGGTTGTAGCCATCCCTTCAAGTAAACAAAAAGAGCCTATTTACTCTAAAGTTTATTTCCCAAAAGATTTCGACAACACTGTTGAGAAAAACCGTGCCGTTATGTTTACCCATGGTGCTGGTTATTTGCAAAACTCTCATCTTGGTTGGTCGGGTTATTTTAGAGAGTTTATGTTCCACTCTATGTTAGTGCAGCAAGGTTACGTTGTTATTGATATGGATTACCGTGCATCGGCAGGTTACGGACGTGATTGGCGTACCGCAATATATCGTCACATGGGTAAACCTGAAGTAGAAGATATGCGTGATGGTGTTGAATGGCTAATTGAAAATGCTAATGTTGATGCAAAACGTGTTGGTACTTATGGTGGGTCTTATGGCGGCTTCTTAACCTTAATGTCAATGTTCACCGACCCTGATTTATTTGCTTCTGGATCAGCAATACGATTAGTGTCTGATTGGGCATATTATAATCATGGTTATACCTCGAATATTTTAAATACTCCAGAAGATGATGCTATTGCTTATGAGCGTAGTTCACCTATTTATTTTGCAGAAGGTCTTAAAAAGCCATTATTGATCAATGCCCCTATGGTTGATGATAATGTGTTTTTTGAAGATACCGTGCGTTTAGTACAGCGATTAATTGAACTTGAAAAACAAGACTTTGAAACGGCAATTTACCCAGTAGAGCCACATGGGTTTGTACAACCAAGTTCATGGTTAAATGAATACCGCCGTATTTATAAGTTATTTGAAAATACTTTATAAGGTTGTTAGTTTGCTTTACGGCTCTATTAGTTAGACAAGTAAAGTATTAAAGATTAGCTAACCCTAAAATAGCAAATAACCTAGGCTATAAAAAGAAAAGCCCTGATACACTTCATTGTGATATCAGGGCTTTTTTATGTGTAAAATACTCTTTATTTGAGTAGGTCATTACTCTGAAATCTGACTAATTAGATAGACCAGTTAACCGTATCACTAATACTTTGTTGCCATTGTCCCAGCGATTCATTTTTGTCGGCCACAACAATGATATTGCTGTTGCTAAACTGCAATGAACTGCCAAATAATTGCTTGTCATTAAAGTCGGCGTTAAAACGCAATTGCTCATTTTTAGGCACAACAAATACAGTAACAGGACTTGTTTTACCTTGATAGACTAAGTGAAGGCTCTTCATGCCATCAAAGCGACAATAATCAGCAAACAATAACTTCCCTAGGGACTTATTAAAATTGCCATCAAAAGCCGCCATTTTTTTATTTAATGACGTTAAAGTTACTTGACTAGTTGCATTGTTAGCAAAGCTACCTTGTTCATGATAAACATGAGCGAGTGCATAATCACCTAAATTGCTATAGGCACTAGAAAATTGCATAAAGTTCAACACTAAACCACCCACAATGGCTACAGAAGCCGCCAATGCTAAGTGAACACGTGTTTTACGCTTTTGTACCTGGTGAGTTGCTAAAGTTTGACGTAAGATCAGCTTATTATATAAGTCATCAGGAACGGGGACTTGTAGGGCTTGTTTGATTTTTTCATCAAGTTGACAAATTTCTTGAGCAAATTGCTTTTTACTCGGATCCTGTTGCTGGGCTGCAATAGTCTCTTCATCTTGATTATTGGGGTCGGCATATATAGCACGTCTAAATTGCAAATCATCCATTGTACATACCTCGCTTAACTGGCTCAGCTTCTAAAGCTTCTTTTAATTGGTTTCGGGCTCTAAATAAACGTGTCATCACGGTGTTTTTATTTAGATCTAACATAGCAGCAATATCTTCTCCGCTAAAACCACCTAATACTTGTAAAATGAGTGGCTCTGAATATTCAGGCGGCAATTGAGATATCTTCTCTCTCAACCAATGGTTTTCAAGCTGCTGCTCTGTGGTCACTGATAGCGTGTCTGTGATAGTTGCTTCTTCATATTCGCTCATATCAAAGCGTTTTCGTTCAAAGCGTCTGGCATTCTCTCGCCGTAAAATAGTGATCAACCATGACTTAGCAGCTTTTTCATCTTTTAAGGAGTCAAGGGCACGCCAAGCTCTCAGGAAAGTTTCTTGCACCAAATCTTCAGCCACTTGCTTTTCGTGGCATAACCAATAGGCATAGCGATATAAATCACCGTGTAGCGCCTTAACTAGCGCCTCATATCTAACTTGTTTTGTCATCATATGGTTATAGACCTTAACATGGTGAAATTTATTTCAAGGAGATGTGAATTATTTTCAAAGGATAGTGTTTAAGTGTAGCTAATCGCAAAAAGAATACCTTAGATCTTGATGCAGATCTAAGGTTTACGGGCAAAGTTTATGGCTTGATATTTACTCTTAAGGGTTCAGTGTTAATGACGGGTTACTATGTCCTTTTTCACTGTGTTGTTTATTTACTAATTGGATAGCCGAAAGTAATGCCAAACCTTGCCAAGAAGGTGCACCATTGATGGCACTTTTACCATACAGGTGTTGCTGTAAATCGTTCAATGCTGTTGCAAAACTTTGCTCTTGAATAAAGGCTTGCGCTTGAGCAATATTATTAATTTCCATACCCGAATTTTGATTGGAAAGTAGTTGTCTTAGCCAAGGTAAAATTAATGCTAAGGCTTGCTCTGCATCATTTTTCTTACAAGCACTTTGCAACGCAATATAATGATTGCCAGAATTTGATGACGTTGTTGCTATCGATTTCTTAGCAGAAAAACCAGATTTCTTTAAATGAGCTATATGTAAAAACCATGCAAGACAGGTTAATAACCAAAGACTTAAAAAGAGCCACTGTAGATGGCTGTCAGATTCCGTCGCTTCTATCAGAGTGAGTTGATCATCTGCATTGTCTACAATGGTTGACTGTTGCAGTTCATTGCCTTGATCTTGTGTAACTTGAATGTGGTTAGGCTTTATCGAGCCATCGTCTACAGCTGGTTTTACCGAAATAGTTTGCGCGGGTAGCGTCGCTTGCTCAACTTTATTTGTATAGGTATTAAACCAGCTAACGTTCATGGCAGGTAAAACAAAGTCTCCCGCAGCACTGGGTACTAGCGCAAAATTTTGCACTTTTTGACTAACTAATCGGCCATTTGTTAGGTTTGAATGAAGCTCAGCTTGATCTGGATATATCTTTAACCCTCGGCTGCTTTTCATTTCAAGTTTAGGTAATTGTGCTTTAGAAAGACCTGCAGCAGTAAGTGTTATGGTACGAGTAATCGGCTCGCCAACAATAAACTTGCCTTTACCTGATTGCCACTCTTGATGCAAAGTTAATATATCGGTAGGTAACCAATGTTCGTTGCTAGGGTAATTCGCTGGGATGGGCAGTACTTTGATCTTTAGCGCTTCACCAACAATACTTACCGGTTTAGTTTGTGCAAAGCTTAAAAAGCTAGAGCGGCGTTTAGAGGCTTGTAGAACTTCACCAGAGAATAAAGGTGCTTGCAAAGTGAATTCACCACTTTGCTCAGGCGTAATGGCATAAGTTTGTTCAATGACACGGTAACGTTTACCGTTGATAACGCTATCAGACTGTTTATCTTGGCCAACTTTCTCAATATTAGCACCGATTAAACTCGGCTCAGTTAAGTTACCACTTTTTAATTCAACAGAAAAATGCAGCTTTATTGTTAGTGCCAACAACTGTTGCACATAGACTTGATTATTTGAAAGTTCACTGGTGACAAATATATCAACTTGTTTATTGGTATTGGTCGTATTGGCTTCTATAACCGTCAGTTCAATCGGGTCGCTTTGTTGATTTTCTATATGAAGGGCAGGGATAATAAATTGTCCGGCGTTGCGGGCAATTAACACCACCTGCCATTTTGTCATACGCGTTGTATTAAAGTTAACCATGCTAGTTTGTGAGCTTACAGAGGTCTGTCCTACGATAAAGTCAGCAAATAATGGCCTGGTATCTAGTGCACTCCCATCAACATCATCATCTGCGATGACAGTTAATAAAATAGATTCATTAATCATTACCGGATTTTTATCAACCGTTACTGTTACTTTTGATAAAGCAAAGGCGTTATGACTGAATAAAAAGATGCTGATAACGAGCAGGGCTTGTTTTAATGCTTGTGTTGAAATCTGCACTAAGCTCTGCATTGAAAAATTTATTACCACTTTTTAGAATCTCCTGGAGGTACACCTTCTTGTCGACGTTTCTGATATTCAAGGCGCATTTTATTTCGTAATAGTAAATAAGGATCATCGGTGACCTTATTTAATAACTGTTGATGTTTTTGTTGTGTTTCTTGTCTTTTATTATCAATAGCCTGCTGTGCTAGCGTTTTTTCATCATCAGATTGTGGTTGATCTTCATCTGATTCTTTAGCTTGGCTAGATTTTTCATCTTCTTCTTTTTGCTCTTTATCTTGTTTGTTGTCTTGATCTTTATTCTGTTCAGACTTTTCTTGATCTTGCTGCTCAGTTTGGTCGTTTTGCTGATTTTCATCAGATTGTTGACCACCTTTTTTCTGGTCCTGGCTCTTATCTTCTTGCTGCTTATCTCCTGATTGATCTTGAGACTGCTCTTGGTCTTGTTTTTCCCCGTCTTGTTGCTCTTTTTGATCATCTTGAGATTGTTGGTCCTGCTTCGACTGCTCTTGTTGCTTCTTCAATTCTTCAAGCTTAGCAAGATTATCTTTAGCATTATCTAGGTTAGGGTTTTTAGCTAGGGCCTTTTTATAAGCATCAATGGCCTCATCAACTTGTTGAAGTTGGGCGAGGGCATTACCTTGGTTGTATAACGATTGTGCACTATCACTTTGTTTAAAGGCATCTAGGGCTTGTTGATAATCACCCGCTTTATAATGAGCACTGCCTTGCCACTGGCTGTCTTCAAACTGAGCAGCAGCCTGAGGATAGTCTTTTTGTTGGTAATGTTGTTGTGCCTGCTGATCAGAGGTTTGCCATAAATTACGCCACAGTTGGTTGGCACTATTAGCAGTAGCAGCACTTTCATTAGCCGTAGCTACCTTATCAGTCAACGTTGACTCAGCTGATGTTGGTAAGTTACTCACGGTAGAATCTGCTGCATAGCCACTGGGCGTAACACTCAATAGACTGAGCAGTAATGTTAACGGCATAAGCGCTGTTATAGACAAAATACTGGAGCCACGACGAAAGTAGCTTAATAAAAAGGGCAATATCAGAATAAGTAACCAAGGGCCTTGCTCTTGATATTGATCACCCTGTAAAGCTTGTTTCTTTTGTTGCTGTTTTGACTGAGATGATGCTAAACCGGAAACAGAGTCTAAGGATAAGTTGTCATCAAGGTTTGTTGATAAATGTGCAGTAAGCGCTTTAATATCAACGTCATCATTACTGATTGTGTGATAAACACCTCGGCTTCGCTTAGTTATCGCAGCTAACCTTCCTTCAGGCAGTTTAGGGATAACGATTGCGCCGCTATTATCTTTAAGTAGCTTGCCACTATTAAGCTTGATAGGTGCACCCAAGGTAGTGCCAACACCTAAAATGTTCAGTTTATGTTGATTTTCATTGGCCCAAGCGTAAACATCTGACATCTCTTCCTTATCGATATCATCAGTAAACCAATAGATATCTCCGCTGATATGACCCGCATTCTTTAGTGTTTGATCGGCTAAAGTTAATGCTGCTAGTGCATTAGCGCCATGAACAGGCATTATATCGGGTGACAAAGAAGGTAATAGTAACTCAATGTTTTTAATATCTTGTGTAAGTGGGCTAATGATAAAAGCATCACCAGCGTATGCTATTAAGCCGACATCACCTTCATTTATGTGAGTGAGTAAATCAACCGCTTTATAACGAGCTCGGGTTAATCTATTAGGTTTTATATCCGTAGCATACATGGAATATGACATATCCATGATTAAGACCGCACCTCGCTCTAATTGATAAACTGGTTGTGGCAGCTTTTGCCATGCAGGACCGGCTAAAGCGACAATGATACAAGCGCCAATAAATAAAGGTTTAGGCCAATAACGACCTTGCGAAGAGGACGTTGGTTTTGATGCAACACTATTTGAATGTTTGTTGTTATTCTCTAATAAAGCATTGGCTAAATGAGCAGGCAAAAAATGTTGCCATGGTGATTGATAATAGCGAATTTTCTTTAATAAAAATAACACTAAAAATAGTGCGATAAAGGCCAAAAACCACCAAGGTCTTATAAAGTGGAAGTTATTAATAAAGCTGTCCATAGTAAAATCGGAAAAGCTATTCATGAATGTCGTCATTAGGTTGGTTTGTTGTGTTGACATCTTAATTACCACCTAGCGCGTTGTTTTCTTTTTTATTTGCGTTGATTGTTGGTAATAAAAAAGAGAAGTGTAGACTGAGTAAATAAACAAAACACAGTAAGCCAGCCAAAGCCAATGGCCAATAATAAAGCGCGCTTAATGGGCGCATTTGTTGTTGCTCTTGTTTTATCGGTTCCAGTTTATCCAATAAGGCATATATTTCGCTCATTCCTTGGCCATCACGGGCGCGAAAATATTGGCCACCCGTCTTATCTGCTATATTGGCTAAGCTTTCTTCGTCCAAATCACCAGAAGGGTTAACTCGTTGAGAGCCCCAAAGGGATTGTCTTATCATACTATCAGCGCCGATACCTATGGTGTAAATAGTAATATCTTTAGCAATAGCCAACTCTAAAGCTTGTTCAGGCGTAATTTTTCCTGCGGTATTTTGACCGTCAGTTAACAGTAATAGCACTTTGTTAGACTCTTGTTTAGCATCAAAGCGTTTCACAGCCAAAGCGATAGCATCCCCAATGGCTGTTTTACGGCCTACTAGGTTTAATTCACTTTCATCTAACATTTGCTTGACTGTTTTTCTATCAAAGGTCATTGGGGTTTGCATATAGGCATCATCGGCAAATAAAATTAGCCCAAGGCGATCACTTACTCGGCGCTCAATAAAATCACCTAGTACAACTTTGAGCATTTGTAGACGATTGACATTACGGCCATTAAGGTTCATGTCTTCTATTTCCATGCTGCCAGAAAGATCGACAGCAATCATCATTTCTCTACCTTCGCTAGGTATATCTATCGCTTCGCCAAGCCATTGTGGTCGACTCATGGCAATAATGAGTAACAACCAACAAACAGATAAAACAGCAAGTGGAGTTTTACGTTTATGTTGATCATTTACTGTGGTGCTAGGTACATTAATCAAGCTAGGCATAATTAATGCGCTTTGCTGATTAGCATTTTTTTTAGCTGGTAAGAAATAAATAACTAAGGGCAGGGGTAATAAGGCAAATAACCAAGGCCAGGCAAAACTTATCATGAACTTAGCTCCGCGGTATTTTTTGCATCAATAGTTACTGCAGCAAAAGCACTTTGCACGGGTAATGCCTGCTCTAACCAAAGTTTGGTGGCTTGTTGGCAATCACTGTTAATAGCTAAAGTTGCTTTCTCCGCAGTTTGATATTGGCTATCAAAAGCTGCGGCAGTGAGTTTGGTAAAGTTACCTTGGTGTTTTTCGGGTAACTGTGCAACTAAAAACGTTTGAAAACGCTCACCGTATAATTTTGCTAATTCTTGGCGACTAAAATATTGCATAGCAGACCATTTTAATAGCGCGATACACTCTGTTGCACTAAGTGAGTTATTACTGGCGAGTACGGCCAAGGCTTGTTTTTTATCGGCATTTAAAATGTGCATTGCTTTGTGTTTTTTATAGGCCCAGATGGCCGTAAATACAATCAGTGCAAGTAATATCCACCAGCCCGGAGCAATAGGGTAATTACTTATTTGCTCTGGTACATGAATATCGTGTAATTGTAATGGAGATGGTTTAGCACCTCCTGCAGGTGAGTTGACCATTATAAAACCGCTCCTGAACTTTTTAACTGCTGCTCAAGAGACTCTCCAGCACTAAAGTGAATGACGCGGGCCCCAGCTGATTGCAATGTTTGTTGCAGCTGTTCACCTTGTTTAAGCGCCTGCTGCTGGTAAAGTTTGTTGGTTGACATGTCGCCTAGGGTTAATTGTTGACGTTGTGTTCCGTCGGTAAGCGTTACGGCTAATTTCATATGACTTTCAGGAAGCGCTTGCTCTAGGGGATCACTAATTAAACACACAACCAGTTCACAATGTTTACTGATTTGACTAAGGTGGCGTAGTGCATGTTGACAGTGCTGATTGTCTAAAAGTGCTTGACCATCAGTAATTAAATAGACAAGTGATCCTGGTTTCGCCATATGTCGTAATCGGGCACATTGCTGGTCAAAGTAATGATTGTTCTGCACTGTTTTTTCGGCACTCAATGATTGTTCTTTATCAATGGTTGTTGCAGTATTTTCAGTATTTTGGTTGTTGTGAGTCGCTTGGTTATTTAAGGTGGTTAATGCATGTAAATAATGCAATACCCCAGCTTTACGACTGCGTGGTTTTAATTCAATATGCTTTTTATCACAAAAAACTAAGCCTCCGAGACGATCTCCACGGCCTTTGGCATGCCAGGCAACCAATGCTGCTAAATGAGCACCTTGAACAGACTTAAAAAGTAACTGAGTACCAAAATGCATGTTTTGGCTCAAATCAGTAGCAACGAGTACCGGCCTTTCAATTTCTTCTCGAAAAAGCTTAGTATGTGTTTTACCTGTTCGTGCCGTTACTCGCCAATCAATGGCACGTACATCATCACCGGTTTGATAATGGCGAACTTCATCAAACTCCATACCACGGCCTTTACTACGTGATAAATAATTTCCCGCTTGTTTCCCTTGAATATTCCGTTTACCGGCAAGATCAATTAAGCGACTCTTACTCTGATACTGTAAGAGTTCTTGCATAGATAAATCTATGCCATTGCTATACAAGCTGGCAAGTGATGATTGAGGAGAATCCTTACTTTGCTTATTTGAAGAAGGTTGTACTTGACGCTTAAACCACATAAAACTACTCTGTTTGATACTTTTTTGACCAATTAATATTTATCATTTTCAGTGATTGCATTTAAGCAACGGCAACCAGTGTTAAAATATGGTCAAGTACTTGGTTTGAAGTAATACCTTCTGCCTCTGCTTGATAGCTGAGTAATATTCTATGCCTAAGTACGTTGTGGAAAACCGCTTGAATATCTTCAGGGCTAACAAAATCACGATTATGTAACCAAGCACGAGCTCGTGAACAACGATCAAGGGCAATCGTAGCGCGAGGACTAGCTCCAAATGCAAGCCAAGATTTTAACTTATCATCGTATTTCCCTGGTTGGCGAGTGGCTATAATTAAATCAACCATATAGTTTTCAAGGGATGGCGCCATATGAATGTTAAGAACTTCTTTACGGGCTGAAAAAATTTCTGATTGGCTTAATACCCGTAACTCTTTTTTCTTCTCCGCTACTTCTTCATCCGTGTGATGGGCATTTGAACTTAACGCTTCCCCCCGATTAAGTTTGAGAATATCAAGTTCACTTGCGGCATCAGGATAACCAATTTCAATATGCATCAAAAAACGATCTAATTGCGCTTCAGGTAGTGGATAAGTCCCTTCTTGCTCAATTGGGTTTTGTGTTGCCATCACTAAAAATAGTTCAGGTAGGTCATAGGTTTTACGACCAACGGTAATTTGTCCTTCAGCCATCGCTTCTAATAAAGCCGACTGAACTTTTGCCGGCGCACGGTTAATTTCATCGGCCAGTACTAGGTTTTGAAAAAGAGGCCCAGGCTGGAAAACAAATGTGCCATCTTCAGGGCGGTAAATATCTGTACCGGTTAAATCAGCAGGCAATAAATCTGGGGTGAATTGAATTCGATGGAAATCAGCCTCGAGTCCTTGCGCTAAAGCATTTACAGCACGCGTTTTTGCTAAACCAGGTGGTCCTTCAACAATTAAGTGACCATTAGCAAGAAGGGCAATAAGTAAATTCTCTACTAAAGCTTCTTGACCGATGATTTGTGAAGATAAATGTTGTTTTAACGTAGAAAAATGTTCAATTGCCATACGGGTAAATTCTTTTAATATTGTTTGTTGTAAGAAAAAGCTTAGTGAGAACGTGTATCAGAAACGCAGTGGATACATTGATGTTAAATAACTGTCAAACTAAGAAAAAATTAGTAAAAAAATAAGCTAGTATTTTATATAAGGTTTTTATAAAAGAAAACAAGTGATACGTAACAAAATTTAACGGATATTTTACTTTTATGCCTTTAGATTGACATATCAAAAGCCATTTCCAGTTATGATAACTTCAACGTTACACACTTGATTTGCAGGTAATGATTGAAATTTATTTTTAGTAAGTTAGAATCAAGGGAGTTTCAAGAGGTCAGACCTCTTGGGTTTAAACATAAAATTAAAATAACATCTGCGTGTTTGGAGTAATAAATGACAACAAGAAAACTAACAACCTCAACAGGTGAACGTATAGCAATTGTCGCTGGTTTGCGTACCCCCTTTGCTAAACAAGCAACAGCTTTTCATGGGGTGCCTGCCGTCGACTTGGGGAAAATTGTTGTTAATGAATTATTGCAAAAACATGATGTTGACCCTGGCATCATTGATCAACTTGTCTTTGGTCAAGTGGTACAAATGCCGGAAGCGCCAAACATTGCTCGTGAAATTGTTCTAGGTACAGGCATGAATGTCAGCACTGATGCTTATAGTGTTTCTCGTGCCTGTGCGACAAGCTTTCAATCAACGGTTAATGTTGCGGAATCAATCATGGCAGGCCATGTTGATGTGGGTATTGCGGGTGGCGCTGATTCTTCATCGGTAGCACCTGTCGGTGTATCTAAGAAGTTGGCTCGTACTTTGGTTGACTTAACGAAAGCGAGGAGTTTAGGGCAAAGGTTATCGCTTCTTAGCAAACTTGGTTTAAAAGATTTATTACCGGTTTCACCTGCTGTTGCAGAATACTCAACCGGTATTTCTATGGGAGAAACCGCAGAGCAAATGGCGAAAACCTATAATATCCCGCGTCATGAACAAGATGCATTAGCACACAGATCACATACCCTTGCCACACAAAGTTGGAAGGAAGGGAAATTGGCCGGTGAAGTGATGACCGCTCATGCAGAACCTTATAAAAACTTTATTGACAAAGATAATTGTATTCGTGAAAACTCTGTTTTAGAAAGTTATGCTAAATTAAAACCTGTATTTGATCGTAAACATGGCACGGTAACGGCTGCAACCAGTACTCCCTTAACGGATGGTGGTGCTGCGATATTACTAATGCGAGAAGGTCGAGCTAAAGAGCTAGGCTACAAACCATTAGGTTATATTCGTAGTTTTGGCTTTGCTGCTATCGATGTTTGGCAAGATATGTTGATGGGACCAAGTTATGCTACCCCAATTGCACTGCAACGTGCGGGTATGAATTTAGCAGATTTAGATTTAATTGAAATGCATGAAGCCTTTGCTGCACAGGCACTAGCTAATATGAAAATGTTCGGTAGTACTAAGTTTGCAAAAGAGCACCTTGGTCGTGACAAAGCCATTGGTGATATTGATATGGATAAGTTTAATGTTATGGGTGGATCACTTGCTTACGGTCATCCGTTTGCAGCAACAGGTGCAAGACTTATCACTCAGACACTTAATGAATTAAATCGCCGCGGTGGTGGTGTAGGTTTAACAACTGCTTGTGCTGCAGGTGGTTTAGGCGCAGCAATGATTGTGGAGACAGATTAATGGACAAAACAACAGATGAAACTGTTGCAACAGATGCAGCAGAAACAACAAAAAATAATGAGTCATCAGTAAGCGCTTTTACCTTAAACCGACAAGATAACGGCATTGCGCATTTAGTGATTGATGTTGTAGATGAAAATGTTAATACCCTGAAGGCTGAATTTACCGAGCAAATTAATGTCGTACTCGCTGATATTAAAGCCGATAAAACTATCACAGGCATTGTGTTATGTAGTGGTAAAACAGGTACTTTTGTTGCTGGTGCAGATATTAATATGATTAATGCATGCCAAAGCCGAGATGAAGTTATTGCTTTGTCGAGACAAGGACAACGTATATTTTCGCAGCTAGAGCAATTACCTATCCCAATTGTTGCCGCTATAGATGGCGCTTGTTTAGGTGGTGGTTTAGAGCTTGCCATGGCATGTCACGCCAGAGTTTGTAGTGATAATGTTAAAACGGCTTTAGGTCTGCCCGAAGTACAGTTGGGTTTGTTGCCAGGTAGTGGTGGAACACAGCGTTTACCTAAATTAGTTGGTTTACAAAAAGCACTTGATATGATGCTTACGGGTAAGCAGCTACGTGCTAAACAGGCATTGAAATCTGGCTTAGTTGATGATGTTGTACCGAGCAGTGTGTTGTTAGAGGTAGCAGAGCAAATGGCTATTTCATTGCACCAACGCGGTAAAAAAAGCAGTAAACGTAAACAAGGATTTGTTGAAAAACTACTCGAAAACAATACTGTTGGTCGTAACATTGTTTATCAACAAGCTCAAAAATCAGTACAAGCTAAAACACAGGGAAATTATCCGGCTCCTGCTAAAATTATTGACTGTATACGTACGGGCATTGAGTTTTCTTCAGAAAATGGCTATCAACTTGAAGCTGAGCACTTTGCTGACTTAGTGATGAGTGATGAATCGGCTCAACTTCGCCAATTATTCTTTGCGACTACTGCGATGAAGAAAGAGCAGGGTGTTGCTGATGTAATGCCTGATAAAATGGCTAAAGCAGGTGTTTTAGGTGGCGGCTTAATGGGTGGTGGCATTGCTTTTGTTACGGCGACAAAAGCAAATGTGCCAGTACGTGTTAAAGATATAAATCACAAAGGCATCGAACAAGCATTAAAATATAGCTATCAACTATTAAATAAAAAAGTGAAACGCCGCTTTTTACTTAATAGTGAAATGCAAAAGCAATTATCAATGATCACTGGTAGTGTTGAATATACTGGGTTTAAGGGCCTTGATATTGTTGTTGAAGCGGTATTTGAAGATTTATCACTAAAACAGAGTATGGTTGCTGAAGTTGAAGCTAATTGTCATAAAAATACTATTTTTGCCAGTAACACTTCCAGTTTACCGATAGGAAATATTGCCGCTAAAGCTGAACGTCCTGAAAATGTTATTGGTTTACATTATTTTTCACCGGTAGATAAAATGCCATTAGTGGAAATAATTCCTCATGAAAAAACCTCAGATAAAACTATTTCAAATACAGTAGCCTTTGCTAAAAAACAGGGTAAGACTCCTATTGTCGTTAAAGATAAGGCTGGATTTTATGTCAATCGAATCTTAGCTCCGTATATGAATGAAGCGGCAATTTTACTACTTTCAGGTGAGCCTATCGACAAGATAGACAAGGCACTGGTTAAATTTGGCTTTCCTGTTGGTCCAATGCAGTTACTTGATGAAGTGGGTATTGATGTTGGCGCCAAAATAGGACCTATTTTACAAGCAGACTTAGGTGAGCGTTTTGCCGCTCCAGCTGCTTTTGATAAATTGTTAGCTGATGGCCGCTTAGGTAAAAAAGTAAAAAAAGGTTTTTACCAATATCAAAAACAAAGTCCATTACAAACGTTAATCAATACTTTTAAAGGCATCAAAGCAGGGCAAAAACAAGTTGATGAAAGTATCTATACTTTGTTAAATATACAACCTGCAGGTAACTTATCAGCAACTGAAATTAGCAAACGTTGTACTTATATGATGCTAAATGAAGCGGCTCGCTGTGTTGATGAAGGCATTGTACGCAATGCTAGAGATGGTGATATTGGTGCAATCTTTGGTATTGGCTTTCCACCATTTTTAGGTGGACCACTACGTTATATTGATAAGGTTGGTGCTAAGTCAGTAGTTGCGCAATTGAGCCAGTGGGCCGAACAACACGGCGAACGTTATGCTCCTTGTCAGGCACTAGTCATTATGGCTGAAAATGACCAAGTTTATTACCCGGTTAACGATTAATCAATTGGGGTATGGTTAACTCCTAATTTAGTTAGTTAACCTTAGTTATTTATATGAAAAGGGCTGTTAAACCAGAGGGTTTAACAGCCCTTTATTTTTATAGGTAGAGTTTTTAGCTTTAGTATTTTATTGGACTCGTTTTGATAAAGGCATCAATATCTGTAATGGTTTCACCCACAGGTTTATTTGTCTGTTCAAGTAAATCACTTTGAGAATACAAGATAAATCTATCAGGTTGGCAAGCGAGAATAAGCTGCTCTTTAACAAACTCTTTTACTTGCGCTAATGTTAAACTCAATACAGCTTCAAGCAAATGTTCCTTTTGCATATAAGCTTCATCTTTATTACAAATTGCCGCCCAAAAACGCTGACTTTTAATACGTAAATTATGATCTTTTTCCTGTAGTTGACTAGCTAAACCGTGCGCTAAATTCTGCCATTGCTCAGTAGAAATATCTTCTAATACATTAATGCTGTCACTGATGAATTCGTCCATGGCTTTAGCCAAGGTAAAGGCATCGCAGTGGGGAGATTGAATATAAAAAGCAATACCAGGGTAACGGTTAATAGGCACATAACCGACACCAACTAAATAGCCATATTGTTTTTCAGTGCGCATTTTCTGAAAAAATACGGGCGATAAAATATGGCTTGTGATCATTGTCAACGCGACGGTGTTATCATCTTTTTTATCAAAGGCACTATAAACAACACAAGCATGGTCATGCTCAGGTAATGTCATTGGTAAAAGCAATGTTTGTTTTGCCTTAATATCGGTTACTGGGCACTGCATGGCGTACTTTTCATCAACACAGTGTTGAAAAGCATGTTCAATACCATCACATAATTGTTGTGCGTGTTCAATAAGCCAATTGCCATGGATCAGTACCTCTAAAGTTACTTGGGTAAATAACTGCTGAGTAAAGGTTTTATAGTCACTGAACGTTATACTTTCTAGTGCTTCAGCCAAGGACTTACTGCAAGGGTTGTTTGGCTGCATTACCGAACTCAATGTGGCAAATAGCTGTGATATAGACTTACTTTTATCACTATTTTTCCAATGTTTAATAAGCTGTTGCTTAAACAACTCGAAGTGTGCTTCAGTGACTTGATGGCTTTGTAACCGTGATAATAGTTTAGCTAATAGCAGGTGTTGATTTTCACTATATCCAGATAATTGCAGAGTCACCCCGCCTTGATGAGCATATAAATGGTAATGAATACCGGCTAACTCAGCATCATAGTTTTCTTCAATAACCGTATCTGTATATAAATCGACAAATAAGCGGGTCATGGCAATATTATTGACACTCGCCACAATAAAAGGTGAGTCTATGCCTATATATAAGTAACCTTTGGGCACGTTAAAAGTTCGATCTTGTTTATACCATGCGACTAAACCATTTTTATCTATGATCTTTTTAGGGGTATTTGTGGTTATTGCACCTGGATCAGAGGGGGGTTCAAATGGATAGATAGAGGGTGATTCAACAATATAAGGGTTCTGTGCAGGTAAATATAAACCTTTTGTATGTGTTGTCTTGGCTGATGTTATATTGCGCCATATAGATAACTGCTGTTCAGAAATCTTTGTGACATGATAGGGAACTTGATACCAAAAACTATTTTTAGAAAAGTGATTCTGCTGGCTAACATGCATGATTCGCATATTATCTACCGTCAAATAATCAAGCAGTTTGTTGATGTTAGCATGAGACATTCCTGACATTACGTAATCGCCAAAGATATAATCCTCTTCAGGATAATGCTGCATATTGATGACGAGTTGGCTGACGCTGTCTAAAGGCCTTGTTTTTTCATGGTAAATAAAGCCTAACTGGCTGATTTTTTGTTTCTCGTGATAGTAATGCCCTGGAATTTCTGTATTTTTTAGTAAAGCTATATAGGTCATCACAATATCGACCACTTGATAAAGGTGTGCTTCACCTAACTCTGTTAATGCAATACTGATATTAAAGTCTTTAAAATTTGAGCCATTAATACCTGAGCCGGCGGTTAGCGCTAATGCCCATTGATGTTGTTTTAACAAAGAAAGAATACTGCCTTTTCCTTCATGTCCTAATAAGTAGGCAAGTATTGACTCTGGTTTATCCTGATAATATTGATCAATACTTTCCATGGCAAAGCTGATAATTAGCTGGTGATCATTTTTTACCGGACAAATATCAATTTTAACTTTTTGGTGTACGGGCAAATATAATGGTTGTGTAATTGGGGGCAGTGGTGCCTCAGCTGATTTTATTTGAACAAAATATTGCTCCGCTAGATTCTTCAGCTCTGTTAGGCTTTGTGGTCCTTCAAGAGCCAATGTCATATACTCAGCCCGATAAAACTGGCTGAAAAACCCCTGTACTTCTTGACTAATATTTTGTCCATCTCTATCGGCTAGTGTGTCTAAATTTCCAACAGAAAATTGAGAGAAGGGATGTTTCGAATTGATGGTATCCTTGTGAACATCATACAAACGCCTAATGTCATCTTTTAGTTTTAAAGTGAATTCAGCATCTATATTTTCTCGCTCTTTGACAACAAAATCATCGGACAATAATGGTGCAATAAAAAACTCACTAAAACGCTCTAGCGCTGTGGGTAATTTTTCTGAGGTTATATCAAAGAAAAAGCAGGTATGTTCAGTGCCTGTCCAGGCATTATGGTTTCCGCCGTATTGGCTAATAAACTTTTGGTATTCACTGCCATCGGGAAAATTTTTTGTTCCAAGAAAGAGCATATGTTCTAAAAAATGCGCTAAACCTTGCCTATCTTTTGGATCGTTGAAATGACCGACATTAACCGCTAAGGCAGCAGCAGACTTTGACGTTTCATCATTGTGAATAAGCAGTACTCGCAAGCCATTTTTTAGAGTAATTGCTTGATATTGTTTTGAATCATTGGGACTTTGCTTCAACACTAAGGCTCCTAAGAATACTTTAAACTGCAAAGTGTTTGATGAGAAAAAGGATAGTTTATGAACTTAACAGGGAGATAAAGCAATTCCTTAATTACTTAAAGGAATAAAAAAAGCCTATTTATTCTTAACTGTTGTTACTAAAGCTAAGGTATTTCTATTACTATAGCCGCAAAAATAACTTAGACTCAATACTTTAGCTGATAAAATTTGTAAATAGGCTAATAAATTGACAAATATCGCGAAATTGTCACGCGATGTGAGCAAAGAGAAAATAATGCAAATTTTTATAATGCGCCATGGTGAAGCTCAAAACTTTATTGAGCAGGGAAGCCGTGATGATAGCCAACGCCTGTTAACTCAACAAGGTAAGCAAGAAGTGGAAATTATGGCGAATTGGTTGAATAAAAGATTGATTAAGCCAAGTCAGGTTTTTGTTAGCCCTTATAATAGAGCGCAACAAACCTGTGACATTGTCACTTCATTGATGAACACAACGACCACAACCCTTGATTTCATTACACCATCTGGTAATGCAAAACAAATACATGACTTCATTGACGGTTGGTGTAGTGATAAAATGACGGAATCACCTCACCAAGAGCAATGTCTACTTATTGTTTCTCATATGCCTTTGGTGAGTTATTTAGTTGCTGAGTTAACTCAGTCAGAAAATGCGCCTATTTTTGCTACGGCAGGTATAGCACACATTGATTATGATATTGAAACGATGCAAGGCAGCTTACTTGGTTTAACCACACCAATAGATGTCTGTTAGTCTCAATTGATAACGTTGTTAGTGACTCTGCCATCTCTATGTTTATAAGTAGGCAAAGAGATGAACAGAATTATAAATATAGTCAGTAGCGCAACTTTACTCTCGGTTAAACTTATCTTTTAATTCGATTAACGCGAGTAATGCACCATTACCACCCCATTCTAAAGGTGCTTGATGAAAGGCCATTACATCTGGGTGTTGTACTAACCAATGGGGCACTTTATTTTTTAATATATGAGAGCCGATGCCATGAACAATGCAAATGCATTGGGCATGTTCTTTTTGACAAGCATAAAGTAGTGCCGCGAGTTCTTTTTTTGCTTGGTGTTGATCTAAACCGTGCAAATCAAGAATTAGGTCAGGTGAGTAATGCCCACGACGAAGGTTTTTCACTTCAAAGGTATCAACACCATCACGTACATATTTCATCGGACCTTGTTTGTTTAGATCTGGTTCAAATTCATCAGAGAAATGAAATTGCGCAATCGCTTTATTTGACTTGTTATACGCTTGGTCATTTTTTAGGGAAGTGTTAGACTTGTCATCACTTTTGATTAACCTAACCGTGTCGTTGAGTAACGGTTTTACTTGACCAATGGCGTTAGCAAATAATTGTTTATCATCCCTTTGACTATCGATAGCTTGCTCAACGGGTTTTGTTAATAGTGCATGGGCTTTTTTTAGCTGACTTTCACGCTGAGCAGCTGCTTCGTTGTGAATACGCAGTTTAGCTTTTATGCTTGATAATTCGGATTTTAAGGCTTTGTTTTTCATCCCCGCAGTTTAAAACATTTTAACGATAATACATATTAATTAATCGTGATAAAAGAAAAACAAAGCATCAAACGTAGTAAGAAATAACAGGAAGAAACGTGAGTAATACTGATATCGAAAAAATCACCGCGCAACTACATACCGTTGCTGATTATTGTCGCTATGGCGCGACTTTATTTAATCAAGCCGAGCTGTTTTTTGGTCATGGCAATGATAATGCGTTACATGAAGCACTAACCTTAGTGATGTTTGCTTTGTCGCTGCCAGAAGAGATGAGCGAAGAAGTACTTAATTGTCGTTTAATTGAGCAAGAAAAACAAAATATTCTAACTTTGTTTGAACAACGAATAACTACAAAACAACCTGTTGCTTATATCACTAACCTTGCTTATTTTGCTCAATTACCTTTTTATGTGGACGAACGTGTTTTAGTACCACGCTCACCGATTGGTGAACTCATTGAAAAGCACTTTGCTCCCTATTTTAGTGATGAAAAACCACCACAACGAATACTTGATTTATGTACTGGTAGTGCTTGTATTGCTATCGCTTGTGCTAGCTATTTCCCTGCAGCTGAAGTTGATGCGGTAGATTTATCACTTGATGCATTAGATGTTGCACAAATGAATATTGAAAACCATGGCTTAAATGAACAAGTTATTCCAATTCAGTCTGATGTTTTTTCTGGGGTTGCAGGACAAAGCTATGATTTAATTGTCACTAATCCGCCTTATGTTGATCAGCAAGATATTGATTGCTTGCCGGCGGAGTATACCCATGAACCAGAAATGGGTTTAGGTTGTGGTGAAGATGGTTTAGATATAGTGCGTGTAATATTGGCTGAAAGTGCTGGTCACTTAACTGATAATGGTATTCTCATTTGTGAAGTAGGTAATTCACAATATCAT
>Ga0209396_1001311_pt1 | contig 27790 bp, 21 predicted proteins | sample GOMGulsemesocosm_6_FD_184638 | JGI IMG/M metagenome (GOLD analysis project Ga0209396, IMG submission 184638) | Methane-oxidizing microbial communities from mesocosms in the Gulf of Mexico - GOM8C Gulf of Mexico (SPAdes) (version 2) | ecosystem: Environmental > Aquatic > Marine > Cold seeps... | reverse complement strand
ATACTGCCAATGCATTTTATTAATTATTTTATCAACTAACTGTAAACCTAGCCCGTAGCCATAATCCGTATCGCAATGATCAAATTCATCTTTGGCTATATTAATATTCTCAATTATGAGTATTTGATTTTTAAAATTTAAATCTATTGTGCCTTCTACCGTATATTGAAAGGCATTACGTATTAAATTGTTTAATATAAGTCGACACGGAGTTGGTGCTAATTTTAAAGATACTTCATCAATATCACAGTTTAATGAAACGGTTTTACCGTGTAATAAATACTGATTATCTTCAATTAGTTGCTTAATCATATCAGCGATATTGATATCACTTATGATTAATTTTTCATTTTCATCTTCACGACTGAGCCATAATAAAGTTTCAGTCATATGTTGCATATTTAAAGCTGCGCGTTTAATTCGGGCAATAGAGTTTAGATTTTTATCATCGGTTGCACGACGTTCCATTAATTGTACGTTGCTTTTAACAACGGCAATGGGTGTACGTAATTCATGGCTTGCGTGGCGTAAAAATGCTTGCTCTTTATCGAGTACTTCACTGATCCTTAACATGGCTTTTTGTTGTTGATTGGCTATGTGTTTCAGTTCTTTAAACTCAAAATCAGGAATGGGATCTGTGACATTATCTAAGGTTAAGTGATCGACCCAAATACCCAGTTGATGCAAAGGACGCATGGTACGCTTTAATAAAAAATGAACAAATAATTGCATGATAATTAAGAATAATAAAGCCACTGGCCAAGTTAATTTTATCATGTTCTTTATATTGTTTTTACTCAGAGTTTGATACGTGTCTATATCAATTTCCCTGGTTAAATAAAATATATTTCCATCATTAAGTGGTTGTGCTAAAACAAAAATAACTTGTTCTGGCCATGACATTATATGACCTTCGAGATTTATTCTTTCACTAAACATTTGAGTTTGGGATGCGTATTTTAAATCGGGAAAGTGCAGCTTTACCCAATCAGGTACTGTTTGCCAGTTGATATAACCTTTGAAATGGATTGAGTTTGGAATATCAGGCTGCTGTTTATTGTTATAGGCTTGGCTGAAACTTTTTGCTTCAAGATGTAAATCCTGAAAGTTACCTTCATCTAATCCGTTTACAAAGTAGATGTTTATTAATGCGGTATAACTAAGTACAACCAAGCAGGCAATAAGCGTATGCGCAGTGATCACGTATTTACGTAAGGTTTTATTATTGTTCATTGATGAGCTTCCATTTAAGGTTTTAACGCAAAACCTTGCCCTGAAATTGTTTTTAATAATTTATCTTCATTCTCAGAGTCTATCTGTTGACGTAATTTAAAAATATGTACTTTAAGGCTATTACTGTCAGGAATTTCATCACCCCAAATAGCACGTGATAGTTGATCTCGACTAATTACTTGTGGAGATTTGCGTATTAATATTTCGAGTAGTATCCATCCAGTGGGAGACAGTTTTAATTCTCGCTGGTGGCGTTTTGCGGTTTTAGATTTAAAGTCCACAGATAAATTAGCAATAGAAAAGTAACTAGATTGGCCACTTTGTCGCTTGGATAATACATTTATGCGGGCTATTAACTCTAACATTTCAAAAGGTTTAACCATGTAATCATAGGTACCGACATCAAAACCGGCTAATTTATCTGGTAGTGAGTCGCGGGCAGTGAGCATGAGTATAGGCATGCTTGAACCCAGTTCACGAATAGATTTACATAATGTTAAGCCATTCATTTGTGGCATATTGATATCTAAAATTGCCATATCATAGTTATTTTTTTCAATCAGCTGTAACCCAATAACGCCATTTGCTGCATGATCACAATAAATGTCTTCTATTTCTAGGTAATCTATTATAGTTGCGGCTAAATCTAGGTCGTCTTCGACAAGTAATATATGTGCTTTCATTTTATCAGTTAGTTTATTGTTATTATTAAGAATATGAAGCTGTAGTATAAACTCTACAGCTCCATCAAGGTTATAGTGCTGGTTTTACTTTAAAAAAGGCGGCGTACAATACTGGAACAACACCTAAAGTTAATATTGTGCCAACACCTAAACCAAAGGCTAATACATTTGCCATACCGTAAAATAATGGGTCTTTATTTAATATCAAAGGTAATAAACCCATAATTGTGGTTACTGTGGTCATAGCTATAGGCCTAAGTCTTGTCATACAAGAGTTGATCACAGCTTGATATTGCTCAACACCACTGGCTATTTCGATATCAATTCTATCAATTAAAACGATGGCATTATTAATAATAATTCCCGCAAGACTGTAGATACCAAGAGTCACCATAAAACCAAAAGGTGCATTCATAATTAATAAGCCACTGACAGTACCAATAATCAATAGTGGAATTGTCAGTACTATGATTAATGCACGTCTATAAGAATTAAATTGAATTACTAATAAAATCAAAATGAAGCCAATTACCATAGGCATGCTAGCACCTAGGGCTTTTTGGGCATCGGCAGACTGAGTGATAACACCATCGTATTCAATACTATGGTTAACAGGTAAGTCAGCCTTGAGTGCCTCAATATCCTTATCTATTACTTTTTGTAAATCTTGTGCTGTCATTGCAGTATTCGCGGCTTCTACGCTCACAGTATTAAACATGTCTTCACGTTGAATTTTAGAATACTGATTAACAGGCACGAAGTCTGCTACTTGAAATAGTGGTATTGCGAGCCCTGAGGTATTAGAAAATACTGATGCAGTGCGTAACCTATCTAGATTAAAGCGTTCGTTATCGTTTGCTCTAAGTAGAATTGGAATGATGTCATCATCTTCTCTAAATTCAGTGATATTTGTACCATTGAAAAAACCTTTCAATGCGGTCGCAATATCATCAGATGTTACACCAGCGCGGCGCGCACGATGTTGATCTATTTTCACCATGACTTTTACAATGCGATTTTCCCAATCGGTACGTATATTCTTGGTATGCGGTACTTGATGCAATACATCCATAATTTCTTGTGCTTTGGCATAAATAATATCTTTATCAGGGCCTTTTACCTGAATTTTTATAGAGCTAGAATCAGATGGTCCGGCAAACATACGTTTTACTCGACCAAATACATTAGGAAAGTTTTCAATCAAACCATTATGTAATTTACTCACCATGGTATTTAAGTCAGTGCCAGGTTTTACATTTAATACAACAAACCCTTTGTTATCGGCTGGATCTTCAGGTGTTAAGGTTAAAACAAAGCGGGGGCCATTAAATCCTGAATAGCCTGAATAACTGGTAATTTCAGGGAAACGTTTTTTATCATCAAGCCAAGAGAAAACTTGCTTCATTTGACGGTTGGTTTCTTTAGCTGATGTACCATTTGGTAAATCAATGTACATCATAATTTGAGTACGGTCGGAGTCTGGGAAAAATTGATGGGAAACAAATTTAAATGCTGCCATCGATGCAAATAATAATGCAAACATCGCAATCATAAATACAGCTTTATGACTTAAAACCCAATGTAAAAATGCTTCGTATTTTTTATAAAACATGCTGTTTTGTGATGCACTTTGTTTACCTGATGACGGTTTTTCTTTTTTGATAAAGAAATAACATAAAGTAGGCGTAACACATAAAGCTAATACCCAACTTGTTAATAAGGTAATTAAAATGACCAAAGAAATTGCTCGGGTAAATTCACCAGCAACGTGTTCTGCTAGTATAAGCGGTAAGAAGAAAAATATCGTGGTTGCTGATGAGCTTAATAATGGTAAAGCAAGCTCTTTTCCGCCTTGGCACATGGCTTCAAAGCGTTCTTGACCATCTTCGATTCTACGTTTAAAGTCTTCGGCAACAACAATGCCGTTATCAACCAATAGGCCCAAAGCTATGATTAAAGTGGCTAGGCTCATTTTTTCTAAAACCATGCCACTGTATTGCATTATTGCTAAAGTTGTCAGCATTACAAAAGGCACAATCGAACCTACAATCAAGCCCGTACGCATTCCTAAAAAGAAAATAACTACAACTAATACAATAGCGAGTGTTTGTAATACGTTTATTGATACACCCCTTACGGTACGTTCAACTTGTTCTGCTTGATAGGTGGCGATATTAATTTTATAGCCGATAGGTAACGTGCTTTGCACATCATCAATTTTGGCTTTTACTCTCGGTGCGTATTCTAATAAATTAAAGTTTGGTAACATGGCAATGGAAAGCATGATTGCAGGTTTGCCATTAAAGTAAGCTGGCTGATGTGGTGGGTCGATATAATCTCTACGTAGTTGCACAATATCTTTGAGCGCTATAGTGTCGCCTGTGCCCGGTATTGAGATATGGGTATTGCCTATCTCTTCAACAGAATTAAAGTTGCCTGTAGGCTCTATTACAAAAGATTTTGCACCTGTATCAATTCGCCCTCCTGGGCTAATGATGTTTTGTTTTTGCAAAGCGCTAATAATCGCTTGAGGTGAAATACCTAATTGAGATAATTTAGCCGAACTGGCTTCTAAAAATATACGTTCATCCTGAATGCCTAATATATCAACTTTTTTAGTACCCGCAACGGCATAAACATGGTCGCGTAAATGTTTGGCAATATCATGAGATTCACCCATAGAAAAACCATCAGCCGTTAAGGCTAAGGTTACAACGGATACATCACCAAAAGAGTCGTTCACAAAAGGTGTACGTGTGCCATCTGGCAAATTCGCTTCAGCTTGTTTTACTTTGTTACGTAAATCTTGCCAAATATTATCTAAATTAAAATATCTATCATAAATTTCTACATGGATCACAGACTGACCCGTAGTCGATGTTGATGTCAGTTTTTCTACTTCTGGAATTTTTCGAATTTCTTTTTCTAACGTACGGGTTATTAATTGCTCTACACGCTCTGGCGCCATACCTGGATATGACGTTGTCACTATCGCATTTCGGATAGTGATAGATGGGTCTTCTTGCGCAGGTAATGTAAAGTATGCAAATAGACCATTGATCAGTAACAATGCTAAAACCATCAAAACAGATTTTCGATAAGTAAAAGCGATTTGAGTTAAATTCATTTTCAAGCCTCAATTATCAAAAATTAGTTAAATTGTTTTACATGTTTATCAAGTAAGCGCACATTTTGGCCATCACGTAAAAAACTTACGCCAGCTGTTGCGATAATTTCACCCACTTTTAACCCTGAAGAAATCATCACTTGGTTATCTATAACATTCTCAGTTTGAATGGTACGTCGTGAAATTGTTTGTGTTTTTTCATCATAAACAAATACATAAGAAGATTGTCCTGAACCCGCTCCGATAGCAGATAAAGGTAAGCGAAATGCTTGACCGCGATAGCCCGTACGACCAACACCTTCAAAAGTAAAATCAACTTCTGCAGTCATACCAGCTCGTAAGCCAACAACAGATGAGTCTATTAATACAGTGACAGGAAATGCATTGGCTGTTTGTGCACGAGTACCAATTTCAGTCACAGTACCATCACCGGTTAATTCAGGAAATGCAGGATAGTGTATTTGCATTTTATTACCGGTAGATAAATCACGAATTAATGTTTCTGGCACCATAATTTGTACTTCTAAACCGTCTTCACCTTCAATTTCAAAGACAGTTTGTCCAGGTGTGATTTGCATTGATGGTTCTATACTTCGCTTGGTGATACGTCCGTTATATGGGGCTTTTAATTGGCTATCATTTAAATCTTTTGTTGAAATATCTAATTGCGTTTTTGCTAAATTTACGGCGCTGGTGGCTGATTGAAATGCCGCTTGTGCATTATCAAAACCAGATTTTGAGACCAATCCTTGTTTAGATAACTCGGTATAACGTTGAAATTCATTTTTTGCTTCGACTAATGCAGACTTTGCTTTTTGTAAATTAGCTTGTGATGATTGTTGACTAAAAACAAAACTGCGTTTATCTAGAGTTGATAATATATCGCCTCGGGTGACGGCTTCACCTAACTTTACTTTTACTAAATCGACTTTTCCGCCAACTTGAAAACTTAAATTAGTGGCCTCTACAGGTTGTATAATGCCAGATAAACGCCTTACTTGATCTAGATTGCTTAATTTTACTTGAGTCCAAGCAATGGGTCTGATCACCTGTTCTTGAGTGACTTCAGGTTTACTACAACCGATAAGTCCAATTGTCAGTATGATTAAGGTTAGGCAAGCACGCATAAAGCTTTCTCCGTTTAAATGATATAACTGAATAAGTGTAGACTAAATTAGTCTTTATAATTCAGTTGGTTTCTGGCTATTTAATATAGATTTTGAGTAGTATAAACAATGCAAGGTTATGGATGGGTTAAACTTGGAATTAATTACGCTATTAATTGTAGAAATAATTTAGTCATGGGTAAGGGTGTTGATCCAAGTTAAAAATTTTGTCACATTGGTATTTTCTATTTTATCTTGAGCGATAACAAGCCATTGATAGTCACCTAAATCAACCGCACCTTCAAAAGGCTGAATTAATCGTCTTTCATTTATATCTTGTGCAGCTAACTTTTCACTGACTAAGGCAATACCTTGGCCACTCATTGCGGCTCGAAGTAATATATCTGAACTTGAAAACCTAGGACCTTTGCTTGGATTGATATTTAATACATTATTTTCTTTGAACCATAAACTCCATGGTGTATTTGGCTCTTGCTCATGCAATAAAGTATGCTTAGCAAGATCTTTGGGAGAATCTAGTTTGATTGACTGCTTCAGAAGTAGCGGACTACATACTGTAATGAGTTTATCCTGCATTAATGGCACGCAGTGGAACTCAGGCCAAGGTCCCGTTCCCGTTTTTATTGAGATGTCTATGTTAGATTTAGTCAAAGGTTCTGTACTTTGTTGTAATGATATTTGAACCTGAATTTCGCTATGCAGTTTATAGAAATTTGGTAAAAGTGCTAAAAGCCAATCACTGATATAAGGTTCTTTAATCGTTATATTAATCGTATTATCAGTTTTTACATTTTGAATATTAGCAGAGCCTTCATGTATTAAATCAAGTGCAGCTGTGATTGTTTTTATATAGCGTCTGCCGGTGTCATTAAGCTTTAAATTACGCTGACTTCTATCAAATAGTGCAATTTCCAACCATTGCTCTAATTGTTTAATATGACGTCCTACCGCGCCTTGGGTTATATTTAACTCTTCACTGGCATTTTGTGCACTGCCTAATCTTGCGGTAGCTTCGAATGAAATAAGTGCGTTAAGAGGTGGTAATTGTTTCATAGATCACAAAGGCGATTTAAATGTTGGTGAATTATCCTTTTATATTAGTTCAATAGCTATCTTCTGAGTGAAATTAAACAATAGCGCATGCTTATTTGTGTGATTAGGTACTTTTAATGGGTTTGACTCAGGTTAGTTCATAGGTAATTAAACAAGATTGGAAATCTAGAATTAAACGTTGAGGATTTAAAGTTTTTAATTTTAGTGAGTTGTACCTATATTGTTTTTTATTTATATTCTATCTTTAATGAATTGATTTTTAAGTGTTTATAGTTATATTCGTTTTATCAGTTCTTAAATGGGAAATGTGTCATTCCCATGTATTTAAGACTCGAAAGTATGTCATTTTGTGTCTATGTTTTACAAGGCATTTCAGCTAAGTTACTTATCCTATTTTAACTGTTATTCACCGAAAATGACCTTTTTTAATTCATTAACCCTGCTAGTTTTTAGTCATTATTTCTCATTTGTTAAATAGAAATCTTGGTTGGAGATTGACATGAAATTGATTTCAGCAGCGTTAAAAAGCCCAGCAGCAGTTGCGGTAACAGTAGCGCTTATTTTATTGGTTGGCGTAATTAGTTTATTTAAGTTGCCCATACAATTATTCCCCGATATTGAGCGGCCTCGCATTGCGATTCAAACGCAATGGCGTGCAGCTTCCCCTAAAGAAGTCGAGTCAGAAATCTTGGAGCCGCAAGAGCAAGTATTAAAAGGCATTCCAGGTTTACGTTCAATGAATGCGTTTGCGAATCAAGGTGGTGGTTTTATCAATCTCGAATTTGGTGTTGAAACCGATATGGAGCAAACGCTTATTGAAGTTATCAGCCGAATGACAAGAGTACAAAGTCAACCTAGAGACGCCTTACCGCCACGTATTATGTTAGGTGGTTTTGGTGGCAATAACCCTGCATTGACTTGGTTCTTTTTGCAAGCGTTACCTGGTAATGAAAAATCAATCAGTGATTATATTGATTTTACCGATGATGTGATCCGCCCGCGCTTAGAATCAATAAATGGGGTTGCTGGTGTACAAACTTTTTCAGATCAAAATCGAGAAGAGTTACAAATCAGATTCGACCCAATTAAAGTAGCGCAATATGGTATTCAAATTCCACAGTTAATTTCATTAGTGTCGGCAAGTAATGATATATCTGGTGGATTTATTGATGTTGGCCGTAGGCAATATACCTTACGTTTTAACGGTAAATATAAAGTTGATGAGTTATCTGATTTAATTTTAGAGTCTCGAAATTTTAGTAATATACGTTTAGGTGATGTGGCTAAAATATCAGTCACTCGTCAAGACCGGCAGCAGTTAGCAATTCAAAATGGTAATCCTGCATTTTCATTTCGCATCGATAAAGCCAATGGTGCAAATGTACTTGAAACATTAAACAGAGTAAAAGATGAAGTCGCGTTAATTAATGAGGAAGTACTTGCTGATAAACAGCTTGTGATGGTGCAATCATTCGACGCATCAGTTTTTATTTATCGTGCGATTAATTTGGTAACAAGTAACTTGTTTGCCGGAGTCATTTTATCTTTAGCTGTTTTATGGCTGTTTATTCGTCGTATGCGGGCGACTTTGATCATTGCGACAGCCATTCCAATTAGTTTATTTTCTACTTTTATCGTATTACAGGTTACGGGTCGTTCTCTTAATGTTATTTCTCTTGCGGGATTAGCGTTTGCAGTGGGTATGGTGCTTGATGCTGCAATTGTGGTACTTGAAAATATTTTAAGAATGCGTGAACAAGGTCATGATAATCATAAAAGTGCAGAGCTGGGTTCTAAACAAGTTTGGGGCGCATTGTTAGCTTCTACCGCAACAACGGTTGCTATATTTTTACCTGTATTCTTTTTAAAAGATATAGAAGGGCAATTATTTGGAGATTTGGCGCTAACGATTGCGATAGCAGTCTCAGTATCTTTATTGGTTGCAGCTGTTTTATTACCTGTATTGACTAAGTACTTTTTACATGACCGCAGCATAGTAGACCCTAATCAAGCCTTGTGGCATAAAATAACAAATTTGGTAATGTCTATTACGAATACATCTATTAAGCGATTAATTTTAGCGACTACTATGCTCGCGTTACCTATCACTGTCACCTATATTGCGATGCCAAAACTAGATTACTTACCTCCTGTAAAACGTGATGCCGTTGATGCTAATTTACGTTTCCCCCCAGGCGCTAATGTTAAAACGTTAGAAAAAGAAGTTGTTAATCCTATTGTGGAGCGTTTAAAGCCATATATGGATGGTACAAAAGAGCCTGCTCTTAAAAATTATTATATATTTAGTGGTCCATTTGGTGGCAATTTAGGTATTAGAGCCAAAGATCAATCTAAAGTCGATGAATTACTTGATGTTGTTAAGAATGAAATATTAGTCGATTTACCAGATACAACTGTATTTGCGCGTCAAGGTAATTTATTTGGTGGTTTTGGTGGTGGACGAAGTGTGCAAATGCACCTTCAATCTAAAGATAGTAATGCATTACAGCAAGTTGCTAAACAAACTTTACAATGGGTAAAAGATGCGATACCCGATGTCAGTGTCAGGGCTAATCCAGGACTTGAAATGTCTGAGCCTGAAATTAGATTAACACCCAATGATAGGAATATTTTAGAGCAAGGTTGGGATCGCAGAGATGTTGGCCGAGTAGTGCGAACTTTAGGTGATGGTCTGTACGTTGGAGAATATTTCAATGGTACTAAACGTTTAAATATGATTCTACGTGCTGATGGTTGGAGCGATCCTGATTCATTGGGTGATGTGCCTATCGTGACTGGCAATGGCACAATTAATCAATTATCTGAGCTAGTAACAATAGATAGAACCGCAGGACCTTCACGTTTAACAAGAATTGATGGCAATCGTACCATTAGTATTAATATTAATCCGCCACAAGGTTGGTCATTAGAAGAAACAATCGCTGTACTTAAAGATCAAGTAGCACCAAAAGTTGCACAAGCGATGCCTGCGGATGGCAATGTTATTTATGGTGGTAGTGCAGATCAGCTTGAAAAAGCCATTGGTATAATGAGTGAAAATTTTGCATTTGCATTAGTGATTTTATTTCTATTGATGGCTGCTTTATTTCGCTCCGTGAAAGACAGTGCTTTAGTAGTGATCACCATACCTTTAGCGACTGTTGGTGGTATTTTAGCGTTGCAATTACTTAACCTATTTGTATTTCAACCGTTAGATCTATTGACCATGATTGGCTTTATTATTTTGCTCGGTTTAGTTGTTAATAATGCAATTTTATTGGTACATCAAACACGTTTAGCGCAACAAAATGGATTAAGTCGTGAGTCAGCAATTGAACAGGCGCTCACTTTACGTTTAAGGCCGATATTTATGAGCACAGCTACCAGCTTCTTTGGCATGTTACCTCTGTTACTTGTTCCAGGTGCAGGCAGTGTTATTTACCGTGGTTTAGCGGGGGTTATTGTGGGTGGTTTAGCTGTAAGCACAATATTTACAATAATACTTTTACCGTGTTTATTAAGACTCAACGCAAAAGACTTTGGTTTTAATAAAAAATCGAAAAATGATTCGAATTTAGTATCCGCAGCAAATATTGTTGCTGAAAAATAATTTAAGGAATATCTGATGAATAAATTAGCTTTAAATTTAATACTGGCAGGCATATTAACAAGTACGATGGTAATAGCTGCTGATGAAAAAGACGCAAAACTGGTTACGGTTCAAACCGTGAAAAATGAACAGGTTAATCCAACAACGTGGTTACCCGGGAATGTGATCAGTAGAACTAATTCGCCTATTTCTGCGGAACAAACTGGGCAATTATTATGGGTTGAGGATATTGGCGCTAAAGTTGAAAAAGGACAAGCCATTGCATCAATTGATAATAGACATCTGAAGTTACAACTAACTCAAAGGCAAGCACAACTTATGCAGCACCAAGCAGAAGCTGATTATTTGCTAAAGCAAAAAAAACGCATGTCTAAACTCAATAAAATGAACAATACGGCACTCAGTGAGCTTGAGCGCATAACAAAAGATTTAGCGATAGCACAAAATGAAGCGTTAGCATTAAGCTCTCAAATAGCGCAAACACAATTGGCAATAGAAAAAACCCATATTAAAGCGCCTTTTAGTGGGAGTATCAGTAAGCGATTTGTTAATGTTGGTGAGTTAATTTCAGTTGGACGTCCTTTAGTGCAATTAGTTGATACACATCATTTAGATATTAAAATTGCTGCACCAATAAGTATTGCACCTTACTTACAAGCCGATAACAAGGTATTGGTTAAATGGCAGAAAAACTTAATTGAGTTGCCTGTGAGGACTTGGAGTCAAGCGGGCGATCCCTTATCACGTACTTTTGATGTGCATTTATCTGCGGATGGTTTAAACCTAGTTGCAGGTTCTGCGGTGACAGTTTCTTTACCAAAAAGTACAACTAAAATGGCGACCTTAGTACCAAGAGATGCCTTAATCGTAAGAGAAAAAGAAACATTTATTTTAACGGTAGATGAAAATGATGAAGCCCAAAAAATTAATGTATTAGTAGGATTAGGAATGGGTGAATGGGTATCGGTTACAGGTGATATTAATGCGGGTGAAGAGGTTATTATTCGCGGCGCTGAGCGATTACAATCAGGAGAAAAAATAAGACGTCATAAAGACTTAGTTGCAAAAGTTAATTAGATAATCTGGATTCAGTTTAATAAAATAACTCATACTACTAAAACTATTAGTCGTATGAGTTATTTTATGCTGCTGTTAAAGTAAATAAACCTAAAGCAGCTAAAGCGATCCCTAAAACCTTACTGAATTTGTCACCCAAGGGCGCAATCTTTTCAATTATAACAATCATTGTTAGGGCTAATATCCACTTTAAATCCATTACACCAAATACAAATAATAAAGCCATTAATGACCAACAACAACCAATACAGTATTGACCATGTTTGAACCCTATTTTTATAGCGTTGATAGTGCCTTCTTGCCATTGAGTCATGATAAAACTTAGGGGCGAACGACATAAATTAAGGCAACGCTGTTTAAGAGGTAGCCACTGATAAATTCCTGCTATGATGAGCAATAAACACGCAACCCACTTTTGTCCGATTATCATCATAGGGGTTAAAATTGATAAATGGTGAAGCCACCATTGAAGTAAACTAATAACTAAACTGTATAAACTCCATGCTAATAGATATCCCAATATAAAATAGAGTGTATGCACATATTCAGTATTTCTAGCTTGTCTTTTTTGATTGATTTTCTCAATTAATAATACAACAGGTATCGCAGATGGCAACATCATTCCTGCCATCATAATTGCCCACATAATAAATAGCATTACATTATCGAAATAGCTCCATTGTGATACTGGCGCCATATTCATTGTCATTTCAACTAACATGTAATACCAACTCATCACTATTAATGAAGTTAATGTGAGCAGTACCGTATTTTTATGACGAAATATTGAGAGAGCTTTATGCAAAACTAATTAGCCCATTCAACTTGCGCTTTAGCTGCAAATTTACCTACATGTTCAAATTTAAGGCCATTATGATTCATCGACATTTCATTTGTAGTACCTATGATGCCGTCGTTCCAAAAGAAGCCACCATCGGGATAGGTGATATGTACATTTTGATCTTCACCATTCATAGGGTTCTTTAATGGGGTATGCTGTACTGTTAAAACGCCTTGTACTGAAAAAGATGAATATTTATCGTCAACGTTCATAGATATGTTTTTAACTAATGGACCTTCAAACTCACTGAAAGTATCTGCTAAGGCTTCAAATGGCATGCCGCCAGCTTGACCTGAAAAAATGGTGGCTATTGCGGTTACTTGCTCAGCTGTTGCTGTACTATCAATAAAAAGTGCGCCTTTGCCATTACCTTCATGAATCGCTTTAGGCCAAGATGCAGCAAAAACAATTTTCAATCCCGTTAAATCGGCATTATCAAAATGGCCTCTTTTAACATAAAATCCCAGTAAAGCTTCACATCCTCCATTGTCGCTATCAGGGAATCCTGAAAACTGACACCCACAACCATGACTACAATTACAACATTCGATTTGATGCATTGATAATGCCCATTTTTTATCAGACATAGCGTTCACCATAAGTTTTGACAAGAATTTCAAGTATAGTTTAGATTGGGTATTTGGTTGGACATTACATGAGGGATAGAAAGTAAAAAGACGCTTAAAGCGTCTTTTATTGATATTTTAATCTAGATTTTATAAGGCTTCGATAGTTGCAACCGCTTGACTAAATGCAGATAAATCAAGCTCTAGACATTCGCCTTCTTCTTGCCAATTAACACCGATAATAACACCATCTTCATTTAAATCTTCAACCCAAAATTCAAGCCATTCAGCCACTGATATTTCAGCTGGAATATAGTTTTTCCATTCATCTACACAGTGAAGTTGAGCAAGTTCAATACTTGACCAAGTAGGCATTACATCAGAATTTTCAAAATTAATAGAGTCTAAAACAACCCAGTCTTCACTTTCTTTGTCTTGTAGTGCCCATAGTGTTTGTGTTGGTTTAATATCTGCTAAAAAAGTGCTCAGTATTTGGTTGTTATCTTTCATGGTAGGCTCGTTTAAATATAATTAATGACAAGATTATACTGGGAAGTGTTTTAATGAACAAATCGTAATTTATTCTAACGAATAGCTTGATAATGTTAAGCTGCGTTAAAAGTAGCCGAGTGTCTGAATAACTCGGCTATGTTAATATATTTATAATTTACCTATAAATTTATTCATTATCCGCTTTAAATCACCTTTACTCATCTGGCTGCAGCTGACCGTTTTGTCGCAAGATCTTCGGGCTATAAGGCTAGTTCCTGTTGTTTTAGCAAATTGTTCAGGGTAAGCGTTTTTAAAACTAGCTAATTCACTATTTAAAAAGTCAGCTAAAACGGGGGATGAAACAGCAATAACTTCCATTTCATCATTTGGCCATTGTATTTGTTTACTTATATTAGTATCTACATTTGATATAAGTGCATTATTTTTTTGTTTGTTATTCGATGATAAGCTTGAAATAATCTCTGTTACCTTAGGGTAATGACTATTATTGAGATTATTTTCTTGGTGAAGTTTATTTATAAAACTGCGTACGTTTGTATTTTTTAATTCATATGATTTAGTGAGCCACTTATCTGCTTCAGTAGTATCATAAAAGCCAAAATCTTTACTTGAATATATCACCCCTAAAATAAATGCGGAATCGCTATGTTTGTTTCTAGCAGCTTGCTGGAAATATTTAACCCCTTTATCGTGATCTAGTAATTCGGGTTCGGTGAGATAAAGAAATCCAGTTTTTCCTTGTGCACGAATAGAGCCGTATCTTGCTGCTCGCTTATAATATTTTAAGGCCGATGATAAGTTTTTATCAGTACCATAACCGTAATAATAAAATTCAGCTAATGTCGTCATCGCTTCAGCATAGCCAAGTTTCGCTTTTTTCTTATACTCTTTAAAATAGCTAATGCAATCAGATGTGTTGCACGCTTCTATTTCTGCTGCTTTTAGAGTATTAAAAAAACTGAATAGATATATAAGCACTGTAAATTTAAGTATTTTTTTCATTAAAACTTCCTTTTTTGTTTATTAAAATAAATCAGAGTATTCGGTAGGAACAATATGGGTTCCTATTGTTAGACGGAATCTAGGGGTATTGTTAGCCTTAATCGTTGTGCTTAAGACCTTAGTAATACCTTTAGATTTTATTTTCAAGCTTAGTTTTTGCTCTACAGATAGTACTTTCAATGTTTCTAAGGCTTTTAATTTATTTGATCTCGTTAATTCCATTTCGTTTATTTCGAGTATTTCATCTGTGGGTAATAATCCCATTTTATTGGCAATACTGCCTGAAGCGACAGATAAAACGATGAATCCATTTTTTAAATCGATAGTATTTAGCACTAAACCTAAAAATATATTTTCTTGAGCAGGTATGATCATTTCATAGTTAAAGCCATGCATGGTCTTACCTGATTTTTTTTCTATTTCACTGATCTCAACTAAATATGCTTTTATATTGTCTTGCATCTTTTTTAGTAATAGTTGTGATTCTGGCGTATAAGCATGTGTTTCTGGTTTAGCATTTGCCGTAAATACAAATGCAGTGCACAGTATAAATAGACTAAAAAACTTCATTACGGCCTCCTCAGGTTAAATTGAAATAATGTGTGAATCTTTATTTATTAATAATGAATTTTCGACAAGTTGCTTGCGTTGCTGCCATAGCTCTAATTTTTTATTCACGCTACTATTAGTTAAATAAGCTTGCTGTAATGATTCATCAATGACATTGAGCTGCACTTGTAATTGATTGAAGCTATCTCTGCTTAATAAGTTGTCATTTAACTGTAACGCTAATTGTTGCTGGATTTGATTATTTTGTTCTATCCAGTTTGTTAAAACTATTTGTTCAGATTGATAGCTATTTTGAGTTGGTTGAATTGTTAATTGTGGCCAAAAAGCAATAGCAGCAATAGATGCAGCTAAAGCCAAACTACTAAAGCGCCAAAAAATGACTTTTTGTTGCACTTTTTTCACCAAAATTAACTGTTGTTGCTTTTGATGCACTTGTTTTAAAGCACTCCAGTTAGTGGTTAAGTCTGGAATGATGGGTTGTAGCTGCATTTTATTGCGCATACTAATTAAATTGAGAGCTCTTTGATTACATGCTTCACATTGAGCCAAGTGCTCTTTGTCATTTTGTGTTAACTCGAGTAGTTGGTCATCAGTTAAATGCATTTTTGTGTTCTCGACTCTGATATATTTTGTTTTAAAGTGTTGTAGGCTCTGCTTAAAGTTACTTTAGAAAAACTCTCTGATTTATTGAAAAAAGAAGCTATTTCTTTATGGTTGTAACCTTCAACTTCATGTAAAAATAATACTGCTCTTGCTGTTTTTGATAGTTGGCGTGTCAAAACCTCTAAATCATGACAAGAATCTAACCAGTCATAATTAAATAGATCTTTGCATTTCTCATGATGTATTTCTTCTTCGGTTATCAAATGTAATTTTGTTTCAGCTTTTATTTTATTTATGGCTTCTCGGACGGTAATTTGGCGAAGCCAGCCTGCAAACAGACCATCAAAACGATATTTATTTATTTTGTTCATTACTTTTATAAAAGTATCTTGAACTAAATCTTGTGCGACTTGCTCATTGCCTGAGATTCGCCAAGCCAATAAATAACATGCTTTAGAATAAGTATTATATATCTCTTCAAAAGCATTTATATCACCAGCTTGCGCTTGCCTTACCACTTCTTGTGGAACTTCTATACTAAACCCTGTATCAGATGGCATAATTTTTCATTATTATTTGCTCTTAGTTGAATAGACCGTTTTAAGATTTAAATGGTTACATCTAGCTTAAATTTTTATTATTTTTCATGCCAAGCAAGTTCACACTCTTCATTTTCAATTTTATAAATAATAGGTTTCCAAGTCTTCGCAATTTTATTAACCTGTGCCGCCAGATAATACGTCTTATTTTTTTCAATATTAATTTCAAATATTTTTTTCTGGACTTTCTTAGCCCTCATACTTCTTCGTTGTAATGCCTCACTTTGTGCACCTGGAGATGTGAGAGTTATGGTGTTTTTTCCTGTTTTTAAATTGTGTTGTATTTTATTTTCATAAGGCGCATCTTTTTGGTAACCTGTCGATCCTAAACGTTTGTTTTTATCATTTATTTTTGTAATGTAGACAGGGTAAATTATTTTAGAACCAATGATATGTTCTGCGAAGTGAACTTGCCCACAGGCGTTGGTATCATATTGAGCATTTTTTGAATTGTTGGCTAAGGCTTGTTCGGTACCAATTTCCAGTAAAACCTGTGGAATATAAAGAGGATCAATTTTTGTTGTGAGAATTCTTACTTTTCCTTCAGATTTAACCTCGAAAGTTAATTTTTGATTCTTCAAAGATGCTTGTAACTGTTCTGAAATTGAGTAATTAGGCCCTATTTTTTTGCCATTAATCGCTATTATTGTATCGCCAACGCTAATAGAAAGCTTATCGGCAATGCTTCCTGGAATAATAGATAGAATCACATAACCGTTTTCAGGTTTTTTGGTATCTAGCTCAAGGCCTAAGTGAAAATTGTGATGCACAGGGATTTGAGTTTTAAAAGAAAGGTTATTTATGTCTTTACCTGCTTTTAATTCATTTTGACTAATCGTCAATAAAGTCCCTTTTATTTCTTGCTGCATTTTAATTAATAGCGCTTGAGATTCTTTTGTATAACTATTTTCAGTACCATTTACAAAGCTAGTAAATAGAGGGGTTAAACCAAAAAGAATGAGATGGCTTAGCTTCATAGACATTTCCTGTGTAATAACTTAGTTTTACATTTGTTGTAAAAAATTGCATTGTTAATTAATAGACAAACTAAGTTTAAAAATGGTTACAAACATTATTATTTAAAATTAAAATCCAGAGCGGCATTAAGTAAAAATATTAGTTTTGACAAAATATTGAGAAGGGCGATTACTCTAAGTTTTAACATGGGCACAAAGAACATTATTTGTAATTAAACATAAGAGTAACATTGAACTAAAAGAATGATTGAGAGGTTTTATTTTTAAATTGCGCAATAACTCTCCTCTAAATCAGCATATTCGTCGCTATTAATACCTAAAACATTTAACACATCTTCACCTATGAACTGCCAATCAAATGATTGGCGAAAGCGAAACTTTCTTTCAGTTATGTTTTCTGCGATTTTTAAGGTGGCGTATATGAGTTGCTCATTAGAACCCGTAACTTTGAATAAAAAATCTAATTCATGATGTTGCAAAATTATATTACAAATTTCTTTGGGCAAATGCCAAGATGAAGCGATGTAGTAACCAACGATTGCATGATTAGTTTTATATTTTTCATTTTCTATTATGACTGAATTAAAGCCTAACTCATCAGCTTCATCTAAGGTATTTTTATAGTCATCATATTGCAAGGCCATAGCGGGTATTCCGCAATCATGAAATAAACCAACGGCATATAAACTGTCTGTTGGTATATCACAGGATATATTTTTACTAATAAACATCATCGCATTTGCAACATTTGTAGCATCAGACCAAAATCTGTCAAATGATAAGCAGCTTGTTTCGCCGACAAAAGCATTTTTTAATAATAAAGCAGTAGCGAGATAATTAACGCCTTCCATACCCATAAAACAGACCGCTTGATGAATATTACTGATAGTTCGTGTAATGCCAAAAAAAGGTGAGTTTATCGCTTTTAGGATGGCAGCAGACAAACTGATGTCTTTAGATACAATAGCGGCTTCATCAGAAATACTGGCATCATCATCAGACATGATTTTTTTAAATTCATGTAATATTTCAGGCCTTGCAGGAATATGAAAGCCTCTAGTCACATCTTCTAACACTAAATTATCGACATAAATCAAAATGAATGCTCCATTTACATAAAAATCTGAGTTCAGATAAAGTAACTTCAAGATGAAAAAGGTACAATTACTTAAGATAGTTAAAGCTTGAAAAAATAGCTAACTTTTATTGATAATGAGAAAAAGAATTAGTTTTAATTTTAATAGGAATAATTGCATGATACGTACTCCCATTATGGCATTTTGGGCTTTGGTTTTGGTGAATTTGATATGGGGCATAGGTTTTGTTGTAGTTGATGATGCTATTGAAATAATGCCTGTAAATACTTTTAATACATTTAGGTTTGGTGTTGCTACCTTAGCATTACTGCCATTATTATTTATGATGAATAAACCGAAAAAAAGTGAGTTTAGTTATACTAATACTCAGTTATTTAAAACTGGATTTGGTTTGGGTTTGTTGTTGTTTTTAGGTTTTTCATTACAAACTCAAGGATTATTGTATACCAGTGTCTCTAATACTGGGTTTATTACAGGTATGTGTGTACCTTTAGTTCCTATCATTGGATTTTTGTTATTTAAAATTAAAGTAGGTAAAGAAGTTTGGTTAAGTGTTGTAACGGCATCTATCGGATTATATTTTTTAACTATGGGGGATAAGTTAGAATTTAATAAAGGAGATGTTTTAGTTGCTGTCAGTGCTGTTTGTTATGCTAGCCATATTTCATTGATGGCCAGATATGGCGGTCGTTTTGCTATTATTCCCCTTAGTATTTTGCAATTAGGTGCAGTGACTTTCTACAGTGCAATTGCTGCGTTATTTGAAATGAATACTGTTGCAAGCGAAAGTTATATGAGTTTAATAGAGCAACTCAACAATAAAAATGTCATCGGTGCTATTTTATATTCGGCTTTGTTAGCGAGTGCTTTTGCATATTGGGCTCAAACATCAAGTCAAAGATTAATGGAGCCACATAAGGTGGCGCTGATATTTGCTTTAGAGCCGATATTTGCACATATTGCAGCTTATTTTATATTAGATGAACATTTAGGCTTTAAAGGTTGGATTGGTGCGAGTTTAATCATTGCAGGTATGCTGTATTCAGAATTAGGCGGTCGTCGAAAAGCAAAAATCCAAGCATTAGATCAAATGGCTGCTCCCATAGATAAATAATTCGACTATAGTTTATGAACTTATGATTTAAGATACATATATATACAGCAAGGAATAACATGGATAAGTTTTTAGCTATCGCGATTGAAGAAGCTAAATCTGGACTTGATGAAGGCGGGATCCCAATTGGTTCAGTTTTAGTAATTAATAATGAAATTGTGTCCAGAGGACATAACAAAAGAGTTCAAAAAGGAAGTTCAGTATTACATGCTGAAATGGACTGTTTAGAAAATGGAGGTCGAATTAAAGCAAATGAATATAAACAAGCAACTTTATATTCAACGCTATCACCTTGTGATATGTGCAGTGGTGCAGTTTTATTGTATGGCATACCTAAAGTTGTAATAGGTGAAAATGTCACATTTAAAGGGCCTGAAGATTATTTAAAATCACGGGGGGTTGAGGTTGTTAATTTAGATAATCAGTTATGTAAAGATCTGATGTCTCAGTTTATTGATGATAAACCCGATCTTTGGAATGAAGATATAGGTGAATAACCTATATCTCTTAGTTTGTTAAATAGTCGGCTTTATAGCGACTATTTGAGCGATAGCTTGTTTACTGCCTTCATTTTCAATGACGCCTTCAAATTGATGTAATATTTCCCAATCCTTAAATTGCTCAGTTAACTCTCCCTTAGTTAGTAAAAAGTCAGGGTTTTTAGGTCGTCCATACTGAGCTTGTTCATGTGTGAATGTTTCATAAATAATAATTCCCCCAGGTATTATTGCTTGTTTAATGTTTTCGAATAATGGCCTGTGAAGATACCTGAATACTAAAACCCCCGAGAATTTTTTATCTTTAAGTTCATTTGTACCTTGCTCAAAATCAACTTGCCAAAAATTAGCTAAACTGCTGTTTTTTGAATCTATTAGGCTTTTTGTTATTTCTAACACATCACTTTTTATATCGCTGAAAATAACAGGAATTTTATTATCAATCAGATAAAGTCCATTTCGGCCAGAACCACTTGCCAAATCTAATATTGGATTTGATTTTAAAGCGCTTTTTATGTTTGCTAAATATAAATTTAATAAAGGGGAGTGACTATTAATGACTTTATCCTTCTGGATTAATTTTCAGGTTTTGAAATATTTTAAATAATTGTTACAACATTTTATAATTTAATTACATTATCAGGTGTTTTTTTTGATATAAATTAATAAAAACATCTTATTTAAAAGATAAGATGATCTAAACCTACAAATATTAGGAGTGAATTATTAATACTTCATATTTTACAACTGAATCCACGAAGTCAATTTTACTTTATTTTATTATGAGCATATTAAGTATTTTATGCCCATTTTTAATATTTTCATTTTTTATGGGTAAAATACCTGGTATCAATTAAACCAAAAGACTTATTAACTGCTCTATTAAATATCTTAAATCAATGAATTGTAAGTATTCGTTCGGTGCCTAATTTCATCTTATTTATTATTCTTTATATTAATACATCATGTACTAATTTATTGTTTTAATTGTTAAATAAGAATCCTGTGCTAGTTTTAATTAATAAATATTTTTATATTTTTGAAGACATTAAATAAAAACTAACCTTCAGGAAATTATATGTACCTAAATTTTAAGGTATTTAAATATTACTTATTATTTTTATTTATCATGCTACTAAGCTTTCAAGTCGAGGCTTTGAATAAAAAGCAAGTATTTGAAGAGTTAAACCAACTAATTAAAAATAAACAATATCAAGCAGCTTTAATTTTTTCAGATGAATATATTTTTGATTATGCCGGAGAACCTACTTTTGATTTTTTAATTGGCATTGCTGCTGTAAAAGTAGGGGATTATCAACAAGCTGTTTTTGCGTTAGAGCGTACAGTCATTGTCAGACCTAAATGGAAATTAGCGCGTTTTAATTTGGCTAAGTCTTATTTCTATATTGATAATTTTATGGCTGCAAAAAATGAACTCAATAAATTACAACCTTTAGTAACGGATGAGACATTCAAAGAGACTATTTCAGTATTTTTGGATAGAATTGAGCAATCTATTTTAAATAAACAAAAACAATTAAAACAGCTTATTGGTATTTCTATTGGGCTCGATAGTAATATTAACAGTGGGGCTATTTTGGATGAATTTCAATCACCTCTTTTAAATCAACCTATTCAATTATCTCAAGAAAGCCAAGAAACTTCTGATGAGGCCTTATATTTTAATTATCAATTAAGATATCAAGTTCCTTTAAATCAAACAAAATTAATCATAAGTGAAATTGCGTTATTTCATACAGATTATAAAGAAAGTGACAATAATAAGTTTCAAAGTAGTATTGCTCAAATCTCTGCAAAATATCAAGATAATTGGTCATGGAGCACATTTCAGGTTGGAGCTTATTTAAGGCCTCTATTGCTTGATTCCGCTATGTATCGTAATCAATATGGGATAGAAGCAAATCTCATAATTCCTTTTAATAAAAAAATTAATTTCTCTGTGCAAGCAGGCATGGGTGATTCAGTGTATTCATACCTCAATGATTTAGATTCAAAAGATAGCTTTATCGGATTGAGTGCACAATATAGTGAAGGACCATTTTGGCATCAAATACACGCTAATATGAGCAGAATTGATGCGACCTCCCAAGATAGTGACTATAATTCTTATAAACTGTATTTAATGCAATATCAAACTAGCTATTTTGTTTCTCAGTATCATCAAATTAATTTTTTACTACAATATCAAGATTATAATTATGAAGGGATTCATCCATTTTGGCTTGAGGTAAGAGATGAGTCTTTATATCGAGGTAGCTTGAGTTGGCGATATTATTTAGAAGATAATTGGACATGGCAATTAAGTATTAAACATGCACAAAAACAAAGTAATTTACCTATATATGAATATAACAGAAATGAAATTTCCTTTGGACTTATGAAACAATTTTAAAGGTTTTAAAATGAATAAAAACGTTAAAAATCAATTTTACTTTATATTATTTTTTTGTATGTTTTTAGTCGTTTCACTAGACGTTTCTGCAAAAAAAACAGCAGGTAAAACAATTATTGCAAAAGGGAAAGTAAATGCTATTCAAGCTGAAACGGCAATCCTACGAAAATTAAGAAGACGCTCTCCTATTTTTGATGTTGATTTAGTTAAAACGGACGTAAACAGTAAAACGCAATTAAAAATGCTTGATGGTGGTATGGTTTCTTTGAAAGAAAGTAGTGAACTATTGATATCTGAATATGAGTTTAATAAAAAAGACTTATCGGGTTCAGTAACAATGGAACTGATCAAAGGAGGACTAAGATCTGTAACGGGTGCAATTAAATCAGAAAAAGGAAATTATAAATTAAAAACACCTATTGGCAGTATTGGAATAAGAGGAACACATTATGAAATTGAAATTATTAATGGGGAGGTTTTTGTCGCAGTTTGGGAAGGTGCTGTTGATATTAGTATTGACGTGGGAGTGAACGAACATAATGTATCTTTGGGTGAAGGTGAGGATTTCTCTTATGCAAAGATTGATCAAGCAGGAGAGGTGACAGAGTTACTTTTACCACCAGAAAATTTTAATGAAGGACACAGTTCAGATCCGCAATCTGATAGCGAAGAAGATTTACTAGTTCAAGAAGAAGACATTAAAAAAGATGAAGATAGTTCAAATTCAGACGACGTAACTGAAACAACGGATATTGTTGATGAGCAAGAAACAGAAGAAGCAGAAGAAATAGAAGACGAACTAATTACTGATAATCAAGAGCCTGAAACCATCGTTGATGATGATATTGGAGTAATCGAAAATCCAGTAGTTGAAACAAATGATTGGATACCAGAGCCCGCAATTGAAGAGCTAGAACTCATTGTTGAGCCTTTTCAAGATGAAATTGATGTTTTAATACCGCCTAAAAATTTAGCTGACTTAATTTTAGAAAAAACAGGATCAATTACTTTTGATAATATCAGTGAAGTAGCTGTAAATAGTAGCTTAGGACAAGTAACAAACTTTCAAGCAAGTATGACCGTTAATTTTGATAATGGCACAATACCAACAGGACACCTTTCTTTTAATGATAATGCTGGAGAATGGTTTGCTGCATTTAATGGTGTTATTAATGTTGATGCTTTTGAAATGAATATTAATTTTGCTTCTCATGGCAATAATAAAGCAGATGGAGATATTGAAGCTTTTTTTATTAATGATTTGAACCATACTTTAACTAACTTTAGTTTGTTTGAAATAAATAATAGGGAAATAACCGCAAATGGGAGTTTTAGAGCAAATAGTGTGAGCATAAAATAATGGGAGGAATTATGGTTTACCCATTTAAAAAGTTACTTTTAATTTACTTTATTAGTTTATTGCTAATTAGTTGTGGTGAGTCAAATGAAAAGTCAATAGCTGATCCTGATATACAAGTTATTCTACCTGCAGAGTCGACTAATAATGTCGTTCAGTTTTTATATAAACAAAGTTCAAATAATCTAGCTTATAGGTCTTCAAATGTACAGACGCGTTCTTTTTCAAATGCAACTGGTGCATTTAGGCTGCCACTTAATAATCAGCAACTCAAAGCTAATCTAACCGCTTCAATTGATGTTTCAGATCCTGATGGCATAAATGCAGTATATATTGGATTTCCAAGTAATCCGCAAGCATATCTTTTATGTGAATCTCAGTGCGGAACACAATTTCATAAAACGATTACTGGTATTAACCCTCTTGATTTTGAACAACTTTCAGGTGAATTAAGGTTAGAGCTTTGGATTGATGATAGTAAAAATAATCGAGTTTTAGTAAATAGCGTTAACTTTGATTGGCAAGAAAATGTTATTGCAGGTTTCAGCTCAAGCAGATCTAGTAGAAATATAGATTTTAGTTGGCGTGGACTCGGTGGTTATTTACGATACAACATTTATATATCGTCAGTTGCGGGTGTAAACAATAAAAACTATCAAACTCTAGAAGATGGGCAAGCATTTTTAGCATTAACAAAACCAGAGTTAACTTTTAAAGATCAAAATGACAGTAAGGTATTTTTTAGCATGGTTACTGGAATTGATGGATCTGGAGAGAGTGCGTTTAGTGAGGAAGTTAAAACATCAGCTCTTAATGGTGCAGTTGATTTTGCTCCAGAGGCACAAAATGATGCCTATTCTATGGATGAAGACACAACACTAATTGGCAATTTGATTGAGAATGACAGTGATCTAGAAGATGGAACAGTGATTATTAATCCAACTCCTCTCCTATTAACAAATAATGGAGAATTAACAATAAATCAAGATGGTAGTTTTATTTATGAGCCTACGATTGATTTTAGTGGCCGAGATATTTTTACATATGAAATATCGGATGAGTTAGGGCAAAAAGACACTGCGCTTGTTGTTATAGCTGTTCTTGCTACAAATGATGAGCCCGAGTCATCTTATAATAATTTTAATTTAGATGGCGTAACAAAGCGCCTGTCTAAAAGTGATATAAAGAATGTGTCAAAAGTTATTTTAGATATACCTGCGCCTGGATTGTTAATTAATGATTTAGATATTGATAGTGAAAATTTAATGTTAGTCACAACGCCTCTCATTCACCCAACAAAGGGAGTTTTATCATTAAAATCTGATGGTAGTTTTATATACATATCGAATGCTGGAGCACAAGGTTCAGATAGCTTTACTTACCAAGTAACTGATGGTCAAGGCGGTACGGCGCAATCAAATGTAACGATCACATTAAATGGCGATAGCTTTCCGCCTATCGCTGCAAATGATAAATACGCAACTGAACAGGATCAAACATTAGATGTTAATAACAGTAGTTCAGGTTTACTGTCCATTTTATCTAATGATCGTGATGATGATTTAGATGATAGCTTAACTATTAGTGAAAACCTGATCAGGGGTCCTATTCATGGTGATTTAAATTTAAGTTCTGACGGTACTTTTAGTTATTTTCCTCATTCAGGATATTACGGAGTTGATAGCTTCATTTATGAAGTGACAGATTTACAAGGAAATAAGGGCCAAGCAGGTGTTTTAATTACTGTGATTCGAAAAAATACAGCCCCAATAACGATGGGTGATAGTTATTTTGTTGATGAAGACTTTACGTTGACAGTTGATGTAAGCCAAGGAGTGCTTGCGAATGATTCCGATGTTGATTTAGATACAATCGAAGTTGATTTAAATAGTATGTTATTACCAGCACAGGGCCAACTCATGATGGCAACTAATGGTAGTTTTGAATATACACCAAATGATAATTTTTTTGGTACTGATACATTTCAATATCAGGTAGTTGATGAGTTGGGTTTAACTTCAGTTGAGACAGTTATAATAGCTGTTAATAGTATAAATGATTTACCTGTTGCTAATGATGACAATGCTAATACTTTTATTAATGATTCTGTCAATATACAAGTACTAGCAAATGATTTTGATGTGGAAAATGAGTCTTTAACAGTACTATCTGCTGATGTAAATGTAGGCAATGTTGAGATTGTTGAAGATAATACTTTAATTTACACCCCTGACACAAATTTTGAAGGTGAAATTGAAATTGGTTATAGGATTACAGATACTTCAGGAGGAGAGGCGCAAGCAAAAGTATTTGTGTCAGTTAATAGTCGTAATAATGCACCTGTTGCACAAGATGATACATATTCTTTAGAAGAAGATAAAAACTTGAATATAAGTGCGCCAGGATTGTTAAGTAATGATACTGATATAAACAATGATGATTTGTTTATTACTATAAAACCTTTCAATACCATCGCAAATGGCACTTTAACTTTATTTGCTGATGGCAGTTTTAATTATCAACCGGATGAAAACTACTTTGGCGCTGATAGTTTTGAGTATGAGGTTAGCGATGGGGAAGGTGGAACTGATGTTGGTAAAGTGAATTTAACGATATTAAGTGTTAATGATTTTCCAATAGCTAAAAATGATACTTCCAGTACATTGGAAGAGACTCCTATTAATATTAATGTTTTGAATAATGATAGTGATATTGATGGCGATTTATTAGTTGTTATATCGGCATCAGCTACATCAGGCATTGTAAGTATTAATAACGATAATACACTTATGTATACACCTAACATTAACTTTGTTGGAGAAGATATTGTCGAGTATTCAGTTAGTGATAATAATGGAGGCACGGCTTCTGCAATAATCGATATATCTGTCATAAATATTAATGATGCACCTATTGCAAATCCGGATTTTGAGCAGACGAATGAAGATGAATTATTAACAATTAATGTATTAGAAAATGATACTGATGGTGACAATGATGATTTAAGTATTATATCAGCATCTGCCACTCATGGAACTGTACTAATATTATCAGGAATATCGCTGTCATATGATCCCAACCTGAACTTTAACGGTTCAGATACAATCACTTATAATATCAGTGATGGCAATGGTGGTACGGCATCTTCAACGGTAAGTTTAACAATATCAGCTATTAATGATGCTCCGGTCGCAGTAGCAGATACACAAACGTTAAATGAAGATACTACAGTCACAATTTCAGTATTAGCAAATGATACAGATGAAGATGGCGATACGTTGAGTGTAACAGCAGCATCAGCAACAAATGGCACAGTATCAATATTGGAAGGTACGCGTATTTCGTATACACCAAATGCTAATTTTAATGGCGCAGATACGATTAATTATAGTATTGATGATGGTAATGGCGGGAGTGCTTCCTCAACTGTGAGTTTAACAATCACAGCTGTTAACGGTGCTCCAATTGCAGTAGCAGATAGTCAAACATTAAATGAAGATACCACAGTTACAATTTCAGTCTTAGCAAATGATACAGATGAAGATGGCGATATATTGACTATTATATCGGCATCAGCAGTAAATGGCTCGGCATCGAGCGCAGATAGCACAAGTATTTCTTATACACCAAATGCCAATTTTAACGGTTCAGATACAATTGCTTATAGTATCAGTGATGGTAATGGCGGTACGGCATCTTCAACGGTGAGTTTAACTATCACACCAGTCAAT
>Ga0209396_1001307_pt1 | contig 27835 bp, 25 predicted proteins | sample GOMGulsemesocosm_6_FD_184638 | JGI IMG/M metagenome (GOLD analysis project Ga0209396, IMG submission 184638) | Methane-oxidizing microbial communities from mesocosms in the Gulf of Mexico - GOM8C Gulf of Mexico (SPAdes) (version 2) | ecosystem: Environmental > Aquatic > Marine > Cold seeps... | reverse complement strand
ACTTTAAAGCGCGTAGTTTATTTCCAGTTCGTGTACCTTTATCATTCATTAACAGAATGAAAAAAGGCGATATAAACGATCCGTTACTTAAACAGGTTATGCCATTGAGCAAAGAGTTTGTTGTCACTGATGGTTACTCTGCAGATCCACTTTTAGAGCATGATACTGTGGCTGAAGGTTTATTACATAAATACAAACATCGCGTATTAATGATAGTAAAGGCCGGTTGTGCTATCAATTGCCGCTACTGTTTTCGCCGACACTTTCCTTATCAAGACAATAGCCCAAATAAAAAACGCTGGCAAAGTGCCCTTGATTATATTGCTGTGCACAAGGAAATCAGTGAAGTCATCTTTAGTGGTGGTGACCCTCTTATGGCTAGCGACGATCACTTGACTTGGCTTGTTGAGCAGATAGAACAAATACCCCATGTAACTCGATTACGTATTCATAGCCGTTTACCTGTGGTGATTCCAAGTCGAGTCACGACTAGACTTGTTGAACTGATAAAGCATACTCGTTTAAAAGCCACTATGGTATTGCATATAAATCACCCTAATGAAATTAACACTGAGTTAGTCGCAGCTCTTGAACCCTTGCGAGAAGCCCGTATACCATTATTTAATCAAAGTGTTTTATTGCGCGGTGTAAATGATGATGCAGAAGTATTAACTCAGTTGAGCGAATCATTATTTGATGCAGGTATTCAGCCTTACTATTTACACCTTTTTGATGCTGTACAAGGTGCAGCCCACTTTGATATTGATGAAAAAGACGCGGTAATTATAGTTAATAAAATGCTGGCAACTTTACCTGGCTTTTTGATGCCTAAATTAGTGCGGGAAATTGCTGGCCAAGCTAACAAAACCCCAATCAATCTGGCATAATTGCCAACAGTAATTTCTGCCCTAAAAAAAAGAAGTATTATGACCAAAGCAATTGAACAACAACTTATTGAAAATATTTCAGTTATCTTAAAAAAATCATTATCGGCTGATGCAACGCTGGCTAATTTACGTGAGCAAAAAAAAGCGGGCTTCAAAGCTATTTTTACTGCAGATGCTGGCTTTGAATGTTCAGAAAATACTTTTCAGCCATATGTAGAAGAAATAGCAAATGAGCTTGTTCTGTGGCAATCAAGCAAAGATCAAAGCTTACTCATTTCATTAGTTAAGAAAATAGAGCAGCTTTTCACTGTTTTAGCCAACTTTGAGCAAAGCTATAGCCGATAGCTCTGTCTCCAATATTATTAGTGGCTAGGGTCACTAATAATATTATTCAGCAACTCTTTCTGCCATTACTTGTACTTTACAATCGTGCTCATTCAATAACGACAAAATATCTAGATTGAGTTGATTGATTTCATCAAGAAAAACATCAAAATCAGTCGTTTTTACATAAGCTAAAATATCAAGCTCTAAACCATAAATGGTATAGGCTTTAAAATGAGTTCGCTGTGGTGATGAGGCGATATTTTCATTTGAGCTAAGTAATAACCTTATTGCGGCTAATAATGCATCTATATTTTCTTTCGGTGTACTGGGTGCTAAGAATATCTTAGGTCTAAAAGCAATTTTCTCGCGTTCTGAATAATTTTCAATATTCATATCAATAAACTTTGCATTAGCAACATAGATAACACTTCGGTCTAAAGTTCTAATACGAGTAGAGCGTAAACCTATCTCTTCAACCACACCAAAGCTATTGCCAAAGCGACAGAAGTTACCAATTTTAACTGGCGCTGAAGTATATAAGGTAATGGCGCCAATAATGTTCTCAACCGTCTTTTGTGCCGCTAAAGCAATTGCTAAGCCACCAATACCTAAACCAGCTAATAAGGTTGAGGCATTAAAGCCAAGGTTTTCTAACCAGTTTAACGTAGCAATGATAAAGATTATCAGCTTTATCACAGTGCCCGCAGGTCTTAATAAATAGACGGCTAACGGTTTATCTTGCGCGATAAACTTATCTGCCAATGTCGTTTTCATTAAATCAACAAAACGAAAAAGCACCCAACATATGGCAAGGGTTAATAAAGTGCTGCCTTCCGTGACTGCTTTCACGGCAATAGTAACGTTAGCTTCATCATGAAAATTACGAGCAAGAACCACAGCTAACAATAGAGCAACGGGTTCTTTAATAAAGTTTAGAACATCATTTGAAGCTTTTTGATAAACTCGTTTAATAGTGAATGAAATCAACCAAGTTATTACTTTAGCAACAATAAAATATAGCAACATCATTAATGTAAAGTACAGCCACTGCCAAAGCATGACGCCAAACAAGTCTATTGCGGGTAAGTTTTTTGCTAAGAATTCACCCAGTGGGGAATAAGAATAACGCTTAAATAGACGAGGAATTTTTTCAACAGTAGCATTCGATATTTTCCAGATTTTTACTCTGTCCCCTGCGCGTGGAATACGCTGTAATAAAATATCAACGTCATTTCCTTGAAACTCGACTTGACCAACCAGTTCTCTGTAAGAAGGTAAATTATCATTAATTCGCCCTTCCTGCTTATTACTTATGCTACTAAGGTCAACCCACAAGGTGCGATTTAACACGACACCTAATTGGCGTGCTAACTCCTCTTTACCAATACTCAACGTTTTTTCTGAAAGGTTACGGTAATCTAAATAGTTGCTGGCTAAAGCCATTTCTCCTGCTCGCAGAGCACGTAAATATCCCGCAATAGCACTCCTTGGCTGACCACGTTCATATTCATCTTGAGGGATATTATATTCATCATCCATGGCAGTGCTATTTAAGCTTTGTTTAGATTTCTCCTTCTTATCAAGCATGCTTTTAATGGATATATCTTCGCTGTTACTATTTGGCGATTGTGCAAAAACAGAAAATGAACTTAGTAGGAGGGAAAGCAGCAAATAGACAACGCCAGAGTGGCAAAAACGAGTAGTGTTGGGGGCAAGCTTCATTGCGCCTTATCCTTAAGATAGCGTAAGTAATTTAGCAAGAATGATAACTTATTTACTTTTTATAAAAAACAATGGGGATTAAAAAAAGTCACCTAAGTGACTTTTTTATTGATTGACTTATCTACTCATTATTTAGCAACTACTTACTAACAATAAGTGCCTTAAAGGTCTCTTCAAACCAATCATCGAGCATTTTCTTTTCATAGCCCAAAGACTTATTACGATACTTTAAGCTGGTACCTGACATAAAGTTCATATCTTTGACCACCACGTCATCTGTTTGTATGACCTTACCGTCGACATCAACTAATTTATATGAAAAATTCATACGGGGTGAATACATATGTTTAATGATACGCATACGCTCTATACCGCCTACATGAGTATCTCCGGCCAAATCAACATCGGTCACATCTATTTGTAATGTTTGCCCTTCAGGCAGTGTTGCCGCAAGTTTAGCAAAATGCTTTTCGAAGTCTTTAAATATACGCTCTCTAAACTGTTTTCGACCGCCATTACCCTCATGGATATCACGGTAACTCTTATAATCAGTCCAGGTAACTTCACTACTTGCCGCAAAGGAAGTTGGTGAGAGTAATAAGCTAGTCGTTAATAGTGTCATTAAAATATATTGTTTCATACGTTGTCCCTCAAATTACATTACAACCTAAGTAAAGCAGAAAGTATCAGTTCAGGCTGTGACTATTTGATACCTTAATGTACTAATTTGTAGCGTAAAACTGTTTCATTAGACGACTAACAATTGTTGCAGCTCGTTGCTCTCGCTTTTCTTTATTCATTTCATCATGAGCAAAACCTTGTGCTGCGCCTCGCCATACTCTCTTTCCTGTTCGAGCATCTTCGATGTAAATCAAAAAGCTACCCTTTTTCAATTCATTGCTGCTCGGTAAACCTGGCGTAATCCCAAATTCCTTGCTGATAGTTTTATCTGATAAGTCACTCGCTAAAGCAAGGCCAAAACCGACATAAAAAGCAGAGTTACTAACATCATTGGTATTATTAAAACCATGACTCGTTAGATCCGCAATAATTGCATCGGCATATAGCTTATATATGGATTGTGTTTGCTCTGCCTTTAATGAAGTTTCTTCTATATATTTAGGTGCTAACGAAAATTGACCACCTTGGGAATAAGAAATAGGGATATCCCGAACACTTGAAATAGCTAGTTGATTTTTCTTCACTTGTGACTCTTGAGGCACAGTGACACAAGCACTCATCATTAGGCTTGTTGTAAAAGCGAGAGTTAAGCTGATATTTAATTTCATTGTTCAATCCTATGAATATATATAAACACTTCAATATTGACCTAATTTATTAATTAAGTATATAAATACATTCAACTAAATTCTGCAACAGAATGTAATGCAAACACGCCTATTATCCTCACTACCTCTTGCTGTTATATCTTCTTTGACAATATATATATTGTTAAGTTTAAGAAATGTGTAAGCAATATTTCAGTAAACAATAGAGGCGCGCGTCATAAATATGCAACCTTTAAAGATTAAGCTAAATAAAAAATACTTTAATCTTGGAGAAAGCCTCAATGGCAACAGTATTTTCAGGCATATGGAAAACAAACAATCAAACATTGATCACAAAACTGAATCAATTAGCCTTGTTAGCACAAGACAAATTTGAAATTGAGATTTCAATAGATAAAATGCTGGAGGAGGAAGACTATCGACAGTTAGTGATTAGTGAGTTAACTCAACTTGCCAATCAGGATATAAATGAAATAACCACTTGGTTAAGTACGGTTGAGAAAAAAACTTCCGTAACGGGCCAAAACAAATCAAGACCATATAAAATAAAATATGCTCTATTACTTTCTATTGGTGTACTCATCACTTTGGTAGGTTTATTTTGGTTTACGGATACTATTGGCTCTTCACCTATTCCAAACCCACAAAAAGTAGCGGCTAGCTCGACAGCGCTAGAAAGTAGTGTCTCCCAAAAGGAAGTCCTAAATAACAGTGCAAGTAACGCAGCACAGGTACCAGCAGCTCCGCTGACAACAAAGCAAAGTAAAGCGGCAAGTAAAACTGTCATTCGCTTACATGGCTCAAATACCATAGGTGAAAAATTAGCGCCCATGTTACTAGAAGGTTTCTTGGAGAAAAAAGGCATCAGCCGTTATTCATGGGAAAATATAAGCCCTTTAGAGCGAGTGTTACACTACAGTATCGGTCAACAAAACTACGCGATAGAACTACACGCACATGGTTCAAGCACGGCCTTTTCGGCTTTAAATAATAAAACCGCGGATATAGGCATGTCTTCTCGTCGCATTAAAAGTAAAGAGGCTATGCTGCTAACCAACAGTGTTGGTAGCCTTAACAAAGTAGGCAATGAACATATCATTGGCTTAGATGGCTTAGCTGTTATCGTTAATCAAAATAATACCGTTAAACAACTTTCCAGCAAGACCCTAGCAAAGATTTTTTCTGGTGAGACTAATAACTGGTCACAACTTGGTGGGCCCACATTACCTATTAAGTTGTATGCAAGAGACCAACATTCAGGCACATGGGATACCTTTAAAAATTTGGTACTAAAAAAGCATAATAAGAAGCTGTCCACAAAAGCTCTGCGCTTTGAGTCGAGCTCTGAACTATCAACCTTAGTGTCACAAAATGAAGGGGCAATTGGTTTTATTGGTCTAAATTATGTACTGCATAATAAAGCATTAGCCATAGCAGCAAGCAAAGAAGTCAATGCTATTTTCCCTACACGCTTTACCGTTGGGACTGAAGATTACGCCCTATCAAGACGGTTATATTTTTATACTCCCACTTCGGCATCGAATCTAATCAAAGATTTTGCTCAGTACGCCCTTTCTACTCAAGGACAGCAAGTGGTAGAAAATGCCGGGCTCATTTCACAAAATATTAAATTAGAGCAAGTTTATCCTCTAGCCAACTCACCTAAAAAATATCAGGATTATGCTAAAACAGCTAAACGTCTTTCCTTAAATTTTCGATTTGATTATGCAACAAAAGATCTCGACAACAAGGGCAAACGAGATCTGCAACGACTTGTTGGTTTTATGGAAAAACACCAAAGCCGCCGCATTGTCTTAATGGGTTTTTCTGACAGCATTGGCGCTAAGATTAAAAATAATAGTTTGTCATTTAAACGAGCAAAATCAGTGGAGTCGGCTCTTACTTCACGAGGTATTCCGGTATTGGCTGTTGAGCCTATGGGAGAAGCATTACCTATTGCTAATAATAATACCGAGGCCGGTCGTAAACGTAATCGCAGAGTAGAAGTTTGGTTACTTTAATCAGTTGCTTTAATAATTATGTAATATTAAAAGGTTAGTATGTCAACGTCAGCTTTATTTAGGGGAAAAAGAATGTTTAATTTATTATCCAGCCAAGCCAAGTTACTTACCTTACTTGGTTGTTACTCTAACCAAGATCTTGAAACGGTAAGTGATAATTTAAAGCTGACGATCAAATTACTAAGCCATAATGTTACTGATCTTTTAGATAATCGACGAATTCATGGGGTTTTATTACCCCAGGAGGTTACTGAAAAACGGAATAGTCAACATCAAGAAATGAAGATATTAAGCTGCGAGCAATTATTACTAAAACAAGATTACCTGATAAATACAATCAATGACTTTTGTTTAACAGAGGCAATTATCGTTCGAGATAACTTTAGTAATTGTTTAGCGTTTATTGCAGAAGAAAGCTTTCCGGCATCCCCCGTAGTGTCAGTAAAAGAAAATAAAGTTGAAAAATCGGTGATGGCAGAGAGAAACAATGTCTCACCAATCCGCTTAACAGAAATTAAACAGCGCTTAGCTCAAGCGGTACAAACATCAGAAAATAAGCACAAACAAATTAAGAGCCGACTGAATAATTTAGTAGCGCCATCAAAAACGCCAACCAATCTTTCTAAACAAGCTTAATGACTATTTTCAATTGTTCACCAATACAATATTCATCTTGAAAAAGGCAATAACTGCGAGCATTTTTCATCTTCGGTCGACATTTAAGTATTTAATTTATGTTGTTTTCATTTATAAGCCCTTCATCCAGAACTCACTTAACTGTTCCGCGGAAATACCTGAAACAACGGACTTAGGCTCATCAGATCCGCCGAAGATCGTCTGTGCTAGCGTTCTCCCTGCGGCTTGAATTGCAGAAGTCTTAACGATACGCTGTTGATAAAAATCAGTCAGGACCTTATCTAAGTCATGAGCTAGCTCATATTTATTTTCGACGTTCAGGGGAAAGTGCCGGCTAAGATGACGGGCTAGATGCCAAGCATCTTCCAACGCCTGACACGCTCCCTGCCCTGAAGTAGGCAAAGGAGCATGCGCTGCATCTCCAATAATTAGAACATTGTCTTTATGCCAGTAAGGCAGCGGATTAATATCATGAACAAAAATACGATTAAGTGATGATTTATCGTAGCATTCCAGCACATTTTGTACCGGAACAGGCCAGTTTATAAACCGTTGATGCATCTCATCAAACCAAGCGGATAAAGGCCGCAGTTTATCCATTTGAGTACTCCATCCCGCAGCCCAATAACATAAGCCGGCTTTTACAGGCACAATACCAAAGCGCTCACTTGGTCCTCTAAAATCATCAATAGCGTTATCTAAAACGCCCTCCTCCAGCTGGCTAATACCAATGATATTAATGAAGCCCTGATAACAGGGCTTCACCTCTTGTGGGTATAATGTATGACGTACTACTGAATTCATTCGCCCATCGGTGCCTACCACCAAGCTAAAGCTTTGCTTTAATGTATCAATATCTTCTACGGTCATTGAACAATTGAATTGTATTTTCACCCCTAAATCATCTAAGGCTCTGGCCAGTATGTTCATAAGATCACGGCGTAATATAGTCACACTAGCAAAGCCGCTAAGTGCGTTCACGTCTTCAATATTAAGCTTGCCTTGTTGAGTACCAAATTTATCAAACTGACGCATAAAACTAGGCACTCCACCCAAACCTTTTATCTCATCTTCCAAAGCCATTTGTTGTAGAACAAACATGGCATTTGGCCATAAGGTCACACCTGCACCAATGGAGGAGATATTACTATTACGCTCATACAGACTCACCTGGTAACCTTGCTTTGTCGCAAGTATAGCGAGCGCTATCCCGGCAACACCAGCACCTACAATGGCAATTCGATTGTTATTTTTCATTTACCCTACCTTATTAATTAAATTCAGCAGAGATTATTACAAAGCCACATTTTAGGATAAACAGGTTACTATTGCGTTATTAATCCCATTTTATGAGTGAATAAATGATTGAGAAAGTTGAACTTCAGTGGTTACTTAGCTTCCAGGCCGTTTATGAAAAACTAAGCTTTAAGCAAGCAGCAGAGCAACTTCAATTGCCAACATCTAACGTTAGTCGTCATGTTGCTTTATTGGAGCAACAACTTAATTTACGATTATTGGAGCGTACTACACGTAAGATGATTGCAACTGCTGCAGGAAAGCAGCTCTATCAGTCTATTACACCGCTCACACAAGCCGTGAATGACACACTTGAAGAAGTATCTCTGTATGGCGATTCTCTATCCGGCCACCTTAAGATCATCTTACCTGATCTGCCTTTTATGGCTGAAATCATCGCGGAGTTTTGTCTGCAACATCCTAGAATACACTTGAGTTGTGATACCCAATTAAATCCAAAGGAAGGTTTGTTAGATGGTTTCGACCTTGTATTGAGCTTTGGCCGTGGGGAACTGGAAGATTCAGGTTGGGTCGCTAAAGAGGTTCTGCGTTGGCCAAGCTCAGTGGTGGTTGCCCCGCAACTTCTTAATAAGTATGCATTGCCACGGTCGTTGAATGAACTGCGCACCTGTCCCTGTATTACCACGTTATCGGTGTTACAAGGCATGCCTTGGCGATTTAAGAAAGGACAAACTATTCAAGTGCAATCCAGTTATAAGGTCAATAGCGGAAATATTGCCAAGGCAGGTGCACTAAAAGGGCTTGGCTTTGCCATATTACCCACACATGCATGCCAAGCGGAGATAGATGACGGCTCTCTTATTAAAGTCGACCTTAACGACGAACCCGAAGATCTAGTGTTATATGCGTTTTATTCGGGTCGAAAATATCCTCTTGAGAAAGTAAAAGTGTTTTTGGAGCATTTACAATTAGGGCTTATGGGCATGAAGTAATATGCAAGTAAATTGCTCGCCCCATTACTATCGGTAAATAGGACTTGATCACGATGGCTTAAAATTAGGCTGAAAATAGGGAGGTTGATGTACACGGTCCCAATAATAAAATATCAAAATAAGTATCTTTTTATGGAAAATAAGCACGCTGTCGAATTTTATTTTTTTATTCAATTTTATCCTGACAGCGCTCTTTCAATTAACGTTAATGTTCTTGCTTAATGGTCTGTTCTTTTACCCTGAGGGTTTCAATAATCTGTGCATCTACCCAGTAGATATCGATATTATCCTTATCATCCATGCCTCTGTTAAAGAGTATGTACTTGCCATCAGGGGTGACACTGGCATAGAACTCCGCTTTATCGGAATTTACTTTATCGCCCATGTTGATAGCAGGCCCCCATGAACCATCCTTTTGTCGATAACTAATATAAAGATCAGTATCTCCATAGCCGCCGGCACGCTCGCTATCCCAAATCAAATAGCTTTCATCAGGTGCGATGAAAGGATGAGCAGTCCATTTGCCAGTGTTGACCACAGAGCCCATCTCTTTTGGGGTTTGGCGCTTGCCGTCCTTTATCGTAGATATTCGGATTAAGTCCTTACTTTTATAATCATCAAAAACATAGGTGCCCTTGGCTGAGGCTGATAATCGCATAATGCCCCAGTCTTTGCGGTCAAACATCGGCCCAAGGCTTTTGCGTTCTGACCAGCCATCCCCAATGCGATCTTTATAGCCTTCAGCCATATGCATGCGCTTGCCGTCAGGGGAGAAAACGATTTCACCGCTTCGAGGAAATTCAATGTATTTCTTCCAGATATTATTTTTCTGACGAAAACCAATGACAGTGGGCTGGAATTTTTTCTCCTCGGTGGCGCGGTCTAAAGTGAAGTAAAACTCTTTCATGCCAGGGGCAAACACACCTTCTAGCTCCCAACCTTTTGTGGAGATGATACTTGGAGCAAAAGGTTCAGCCACCATACCTGGCGTTTTTTGCCCCATATAGGGACCTTTTAGGGTTGGAAAATCATCCTGACTATAACTATTGCTGCTAATGGTTAGACTCGAAAGCAGCAGAGTAATAAAAAGTGTACTCATATTAGTAATGGGTTTCATGGCTTACTCTTCCTTTTTTGACAAGTTTGATAGCCATTTCACACTACGAACACCAACCATAGGAAATGAGTCGCTATGGCCAGAAGATTCAATCACTACATGCTTTATTGATGATAATCCTTCATATTTCTTATTTTTTAACTTAGTAATGAAATCTTCAACATGAGGACTTAACTTCTTCTCCAATTCGCCATATGAAATAAAAAGGTTGATCGCTGACATTTTATTTTTTAATGCTGCATTTTCCAAAGAAAAAAGTAGGGGAATATCTCGCCAAAGCGATGGACTTCCCAAAATGTAATTTTTAAAGGTATCGGGTTGTGCCATTAAGATATAAGCGCCAAAGCGTCCTCCTGCAGAAAATCCAAAGTAAGTGCGATTGTCAGGATCCGTTCGGTAATTTTTTTCTATCGTCTTAATCACATCGTTACGAATAAAGGTCAGGTGGTTGCTGGCCTGTCCGAGTTGATATTTAGCCTGAGTCTCTGGATTGCTTGACTTACTTATTGAATAATCTCTATTTCGACTTACATGCTGCCCTTTTTCTTTCATTAACGCGGCATTGATGTCCTTCTGCCAAGAAATGCCAACTAAAATAGCATCTTCCATTATGAATTCTGTAGCACCAGATAATAATTCGATTTGCCAGATGGCATCGGTAAAATAGATGACAGGATAAGTTTTATCTTTATTCTTTGAATATGCCTCAGGAAGTTTAATATACAACTCATACTGTCTATCGGCCTGTGTGTCTTTAATCGGTAAGACTTGTATTTTCGATAAGGTGAAATCACTTGTCTCGTTCGCCTGAACTGATAGAAAAGGTAACAAAGTTAGACAAACTAAAATTAAAATGTTTTTCATAGTCATTAAATATCTCACTGGTAAACGCTAAACCGCATGTAGGGCACTTCTTGAACATCAAGAATATTTTGAATGTACATGAATAATAATAAAAACACCTGACGTAACACTGATTTTTAGCTGATTTCAAACTGACCTTTATACTCAACACTAAATACAGTCTAACTTTCATAGTGTTACAAAGTTAGCTTTAGTTGCATTCAGCATTTATGCTAAGATGATTTTCCTGTTTACACTCAATTTTGAGTAACAACTTTCACTTTAGTAAGAGGTTTTATGGCGGTAAAGTATTGGGTAGGTGATTTTTTTGTAGATTTATCTAGAAATCAAGTCACTCAAAAACAGCAGTCACAAACAATTGCCCCAAAAGCGTTAGCGGTTTTAACCTACCTTGCTGAAAATCAAGGAAAAGTTGTTAGTTACGATGAATTGTTTACTAACGTGTGGCCTGACACTGTGGTAACACCGAATACACTACAAAGAAGCATCGCCCAACTGAGAAAAGTATTGGGTGAAGACAGTCAGTATCAATCTTATATTAAGACCCATACCAAGCAAGGCTATAGTTTGGAATGCGAGGTTCGGTGGCAGGATAAAATCGATGCCGAATTGCTCATTGAACAAGAGCTATTACTAAACTCCGATAACGAAGACCTAGAGTTAGAGCAAGACAATAGCTCCTCAGCTCCCCAGATTAAAAGTCCCCATGTTAAAAGCACTAATGTTGCAAATACATCTAGGTCAACGTTAAGCTGGTTCACTCTTTTCGCCGGCATTATTATTTTGGCTATTATCGGTGTTAAATACCTCACATCGACGCAACCATTTACACTGTCCGTTGGTGAATTACGTTCACTAACGGCTACTGACAATAAAGAGTTTGGCGGAATATATTCGCCTGACGGTGAGTACATTGTTTTCCTTCGCTATTCAGAAAAGCTCTGTATTGAGAGTAATCTTTGGGCAAAACACACTAAAACGCAGAAAGAAACCCAACTCACAAAAAATATGGCACGCTATGGCAGTCATAGCTTTTCTAAAGACGGCAAGAAATTGGTCTTTATTGAAACTGAAAACTGCAACCAACCCATCACTCAGAAAAAATGCTATAAACTCATGACCTTAGATTTTGAACATGCCCTTAAAGCACCTCAATCTCCGAGTTTATTAATGGAGTGTAAAAACTCAAAAGTAAGCAAACCTACTTGGCTAAATAACAATAACGTCGCTTTATTGCAGAACTTTTCTAACCGTTGGAAGTTAACTAGCTATTCGATAGCAGACAACAAAAGTACGGTAATATATTCGCTCGAAGATGGCAGCGTAATTGACTATGACTACTCTGCCAAAGATGATCTTATTGCACTAACCAGTATTCATAATAATGGCCTGTACTATATTGAAATACTCAAATCTGATGGCAAGATAATATCTAGCCATCAAATTGAATATCCGCCTGAAATACCTAAATTCAGCTTTATCTATCCAAACTTTACACCAACAAATGAACAGCTTATTTTCAGCACAGGTCGACAACTCTTTGGCCTATCTTATGAGGGTAAAATAACCAATATCAGTTTGCCTCTTGATGAACCAATGGGCTCACCAATATTTCATCCCAATGGTAAAAGAATGCTGGTAATTAAGGGAAATTGGGATAGTGATATCGCAACGATTCCTCTCTCACGAATAACGAAGACTCAAGCAAAACAATTTCTGACCAAAGAAGATAGCAATTACTCGATAATAGCACGGTCTTACCTTGAAGAAGACCACGCCCAATATCAGCCGAATGGTGAGTTAATCGCTTTTAAATCGAAGCGCTCTGGCGAGGATCAACTTTGGATAACCGATGGTAATAGTCCACAGCAGCTCACGCATTTTTCGATAGATACTCATATTAATGGTCAAGATTGGGCTACTGATGGTAAGAGTATTTTAGTCAATGTTAATAATATGCTCACTCAAGTGAGGCTAAACTCAGAACAAGAATCAAAACATGAGTCTTTTCCTTTTTCCCATCGTGTTGAGCAGCTTTACCATTGGAATAGTAAAGACAATACCGCTTTGTTAACGGCGCGAATTAAGGGGGTATTAACCTTTGGAGAGTTCAACCTGAATAACCGAGAGTTTAGAGTAATCACAGATAAGAAAGTAAAATGGGCGCTCAAAAGTGAAGATGGACAATTAATTTACACCGATCAGATGGACAGGTTTTGGCAACCCGGTCCTGCTGAAGACCAGCTTATTGGATCACTAGTGCACCAAGGCAGCGACAAACGCTTCATAACAAAAAACAATGTGGTATATGGCATTAATGAACAATTTCAATTCTGGTCATACGACCTTAACCAGAAGGCCTTTCAAATTATCGGTAATGCACCTATTAACGTTGATTATTTAACTGATATAAATCAGGTACACATTTTACTTAGTATTCGTATTAGCGCTAAAAAGGAAGTGGCTGAACTTTACTTAAAAGATTAAAAACTATCGGTTGTTCATCATACCCTAAAAACAACAATCTAAAGATAATCACCTAACCGCCTCTAGAGGGGTTAGGTCTATGAGAGCGTGAATCACCATGCATCATTTTAACTCAGGTATGGTAGCGTCTTGTAGAGCATATTATTTGGTAAGTCCTCCCACGGGTAATGAGTTTTATTGAGTGCCCTACATCCCTTTATTTTACTTCTAAAACAAAAAAAGCCCGCCGAAGCGAGCTTTTTCAAATATGTACTAAAAGCGATAAATACTTTATGCGCAGAATAAACCGTTTAGTACAAGGCGCTTTACATCATGCCGCCCATGCCACCCATACCACCGCCCATGCCGCCCATATCAGGCATAGCAGGAGCTGCATCTTGAGGCGCATCAGTAATCATTGCTTCAGTAGTCAACATTAAACCAGCAATTGAAGCTGCGAACTGTAATGCACTACGTGTTACTTTAGTTGGGTCTAAAATACCCATTTCTAACATATCACCGTAAGTGCTGTTACCTGCGTTGTAACCGAAGTTAGCTTTACCATTACGTACTTCGTTAAGCACTACTGATGATTCATCACCACAGTTAGCTACGATTTGACGAAGTGGCGCTTCCATAGCGCGAATAGCAACATTAATACCATGAGTTTGGTCTTCGTTAGCACCTTCTAAGTTTTTAATCGCTTCGGCAACACGAACTAAGGCAACACCACCACCGGCAACAACACCTTCTTCTACCGCTGCGCGAGTTGCATGTAATGCATCTTCAACGCGGAATTTTTTCTCTTTCATTTCAATTTCAGTAGCAGCACCGATTTTGATAACCGCAACACCGCCAGCTAACTTAGCTAGACGCTCTTGTAGTTTTTCTTTATCGTAATCTGAAGATGAATCTTCAATTTGACCACGAATTTGGCTAACACGTGCTTTTATGTCTGCATCTTCACCAATACCATCAATAATGATAGTGGTATCTTTAGAGATAACTACACGTTTTGCTTGACCTAAATCTTCTAATGTCGTTTTTTCAAGCTCCATACCGATTTCTTCAGAAATTACAGTACCAGCAGTTAAGGTAGCAACATCTTGTAGCATAGCTTTACGTCTATCGCCAAAACCTGGTGCTTTAACAGCTGCAACTTTAACGATACCGCGCATGTTGTTAACTACTAATGTAGCTAAGGCTTCGCCTTCAACATCTTCAGCAATAATTAATAATGGCTTGCCTGCTTTAGCAACACCTTCAAGTGTCGTTAATAACTCACGAATATTAGATACTTTCTTATCAACAAGAAGAATAAATGGGTTTTCTAATTCAACCGTGCCGTTTTCTTGGTTGTTGATGAAATAAGGAGATAAGTAACCACGGTCAAACTGCATACCTTCAACAACGTCAAGCTCATCAGTAAGTGCTTGACCTTCTTCAACCGTAATAACTCCTTCAGTGCCAACTTTATCCATTGCAGTTGCAATGATTTGACCAACAGTCTCGTCAGAGTTCGCAGAGATAGTACCTACTTGCTCAATCGCTTTGTTGTCAGTTACTGGTGTAGAGTTGTCTTTCAATGCGGCAACGGCAGCGATAACAGCTTTGTCGATACCACGTTTAATATCCATTGGGTTCATACCAGCAGCAATAGACTTTAGGCCTTCATTCACAATGGCTTGTGCTAAAACAGTTGCCGTTGTTGTACCGTCACCTGCTTCGTCATTAGCTTTAGAAGCAACTTCTTTCACCATTTGTGCGCCCATGTTCTCAAACTTGTCTTCAAGTTCAATTTCTTTAGCAACGGTAACACCATCTTTAGTGATTGTTGGACCACCAAAAGATTTATCAATTACTACATTACGGCCTTTAGGACCTAAAGTTACTTTTACCGCGTCGGCTAATACATTTACACCACGTAGCATTTTTGCACGTGCGTCATTTCCAAATAATACGTCTTTTGCAGCCATGTTATTTATTCCTATAATTTTGTTTATATTTTGTAGGCGGACTTATTTTCGAATGAAAGTATTCGCGCGAATACTTTCCCGCCTGAATTTAGTTAGCGCGAATAAATTCCCGCCTACAGAAGTGACTATTCTACGATTGCAAGAATGTCTGATTCTGAAAGGATTAATACTTCTTCGCCATCAATCTTTTCAGTTTTAACGCCGTAACCTTCACTGAAGATAACTTGATCGCCAACTTTAACGTCTAATGCACGTACTTCGCCATTCTCTAAAATGCGACCATTACCTACAGCAATAACTTCGCCGCGAGTAGATTTTTCAGCCGCACTACCCATTAATACGATACCGCCTTCTGATTTAGTTTCTGCGTCTTTACGCTTAACAATTACACGATCATGTAGTGGACGAATGCTCATTAATTCTCTCCTGAGATTTTTCAATTATATGGTTAATTTTCTAGTCTTACGTAACCATTAAAGTTAAGGACTAGCGATTGTTGTTTATAGAAATGGGGATAAAAAAAGCCGACACAAGGTCAGCTTTAAAATAAATGTAGTGCAAGGTAACTATATAACTAGTCTTTACGCTGAAACTCACCTTCTAGGGTTTCACCATTGTGATGAGAGAGTGGTTTGCTGTCTTGAGTAAAGCTCTGCTCTTGTGATTCATGCTGATACACATTGCCAGTTCCGCCCTGGGTATATGTTGCGCCAGCACCAAACTGGTTTACCTTTATATGCTTTTGTACGTAGCTGGCAATACCAGCACGTACACTAGGTATAAGTAAGGACAAACCGAAAATATCGGTAACAAAGCCTGGCGTTACTAATAACACGCCCGCAACTAATAACATTAACCCGGTAACTATTTCATCCGATGGCATTTCACCTTGTGCCATCTTAGCTTGTACATTTTGCATTGTTGCAAGACCTTGTTGACGGACATATTTAGCCCCAAGCCAAGCACTTAAAATTACAATAGCGATAGTTGGCCATACACCAAGTAAAGCACCAACCTGCATGATCACCGTGATTTCAATGATGGGGATAATGATAAAAAGTACAAATAATAGCTGAAACATAATAATTCCTTCATTTCTATGAAACTTATATTGGGTCTAACGGGTCTTTTTCAAGGCTAGTTGATATAGCAATTTGATTAAGTTACTTCCTTACTCAGAGCTTCATTGGTGAGCTTAGAACAAACAAAATTTGTTAAACATAGTTACTCTATATTTCATTAGTTTTGTAATGTTATCAGTTTACCAATGAGTTCCCAAAGGGCGAGTTTAAAAGGCTTATATGCTACGTTATTGATTTTAATAAGGGAATAACCATTCTCTGCAATCAATACCTTGCCTCTAAGCCTTTTAATTCTCGCTGAGTGGGAAAGAACTCAAACAACTTGGTATTAGTATCAAGATTAGCCTTAAGTTTTCATTAATACTCAGGGTATACTATCAGCAAGATGGTTGTTATGAGGTAACAAATTTGTATCAATTAGTATTAACAACGTGTCCAGATGAAACCGTAGCAAAAGATATTGCTAAACATTTGGTTACTGAAAAACTTGCCGCCTGTGTCAATATTATTGCTAACATCACCTCGGTATATTGCTGGCAGGACGAATTACAGTGTGACAATGAAGTACAGTTACTGATTAAAAGCAATGAAGAAAATTTTGTAGCTTTAAATAAGCGAATCAACCAATTACACCCGTATGACGTGGTAGAAGTTATTGCCTTGAACATCCAGCAAGGTGATATGAATTATTTGAACTGGATCACCAACTCTTTGAAGTAGGCTTAATGAAAAATTTACTTTCTCTTTGTTTGATTATGTTAACTGCTTTTACTTTCTTTCCCGCTGAGGCAGAAGAAAAGCAATCTATTTTTGATGTATCTAACACCAGCTTATTCAGTAATGATGATGAATTCTTAAGAGTTGACCAAGCTTTTACTTTTAATTTTTATCAAAAAAACAATCTGTTAGAAGTTAGCTTTGATATTGCACCCGGCTATTATCTTTATCGTCATCAATTTAAGTTTAAAGGTAAGGATGTCAATTTTACCCAGGTCACCTTACCGAATGGCATAGACCACGAAGATGAATTTTTTGGTGTACAAAAAATATTTACCGAGCACTTAAGTTTCACCATAAACCTTGAACATGTAGATAGCGATGGCAATATTAAGCTCACTTATCAAGGCTGTGCTGAAAAAGGTTTATGTTATCCACCTACAAGCAAAGTAATTGAACTTAGTAAAATTGATCTTGATGAAAGATCTCCTTTTAACACTGCATCATCAAATATAAACAAAGAAGTTAATACTCCCTCAAACGAAAACATTACGCCAAAAAGTGAACAACATCACTTAGCAGATATGCTTAAGCAAGATAGCTTATTATTAACGCTAATAGCTTTTTTCGTCGGTGGATTATTACTATCATTCACGCCTTGTGTTTTCCCTATGTACCCTATTTTGACAGGCATCATTGTTGGTCAAGGAAAGCAGTTAACCACTAAGAAAGCATTTACCTTATCTTTTTTCTACGTACAAGGTATGGCGGTAACTTATACGATTTTAGGTATTGTGGTTGCATTGGCAGGGGCTAAATTCCAAGCAGTATTTCAACACCCTGCGGTATTGATAGGTCTTAGTGTTCTATTTATATTTTTAGCATTATCAATGTTCGGCGTCTTTAACTTAGCGTTACCTGCTAGCTGGCAAAATAAACTTAATAACATAAGTAACAAACAAAAAGGTGGCTCCATAACAGGAGTGCTAATGATGGGGGTTATTTCAGGCTTAGTCGCTTCTCCTTGTACAACAGCGCCACTCACTGGCGCATTGCTTTATATATCTCAAACGGGTGATGTAATCCTGGGAGCATCAGCATTATATGCCTTAAGTTTAGGTATGGGATTACCTTTACTTATTTTAGGCAGTTCAGGTGGTAAATTATTACCTAAAGCAGGGGCTTGGATGAATATTATTAAGAATATTTTTGGTTTATTGTTATTAGCAGTACCTATATTTTTATTAGAGCGTTTCATCCCCGAAACGGCAAGCCAAGCATTATGGGCATTACTCATATTAGCCAGTGCCAGTTACTTCTATGTAACGAATCAAAACCACGCTGAAACTAAAGTAGATAATCAAAAAGCCAAAGGTTTCTGGTACGGTTTTCGCTCTTTAGTTATATTTTTGATGCTGTTTTTTGGTGCTAACCTTGCTTACCAATTAGCATTTCCAAGCAATAACACGGCTATAAACGATAGCCAACACGGTAACTTTAAACAAGTCAGCACCTTGGCTGAGCTTAATAAGGAAGTTTCGCTTGCTAATAAGCAGGGCATGACTGTAATGGTAGATTTATACGCTGATTGGTGTATTGCTTGTAAAGAGTTTGAAAAATATACTTTTGTTGATAAACAGGTACAACAAGCATTAAGTAATACTGTATGGCTACAAATAGATATGACAGAATTTGATTCAACCCCTAATGCTGAGCTTGTACAACATTATAATATTTTAGGGCTCCCCTCAATTTTGTTTTTTGATTTACAAGGAAATGAATTAGCTAAACAGCGTACAACCGGATTTATGAGTGCTACAGAATTTAGAGATCATATTCAGGCAATATTTTAATATAGGTCTAATACCAGCACAATTAAGCTGTTGCCCACTTGTGCTGGTTAAAATACTATTAGGCATTACTCTCACTCCTAATAGCAAGCTCTTGGTCAATCGAGTGCCTTGCCTTAATTTATCTTCCCCTACGCACAACAAGATCACAAATATAATGGCATTGGTATAATAACGAGAGGGACGATATTTACTTAACACACCAATGTTTATTGACGATATTGATTAATAACCAGGACCAAGACCTTGAATAAATCTTCTAGTATAGTGTTTCATTAGGCTAACCTAACAAGCCAACCAAAGCGTAACTTGAGCTTAGGCTGACTTATCTATCGATAAGTCATTACCAAGCTTCTTTGGTACTTTCCAATACCCTGAAGTCGTTTGCTTATCCAACATAACAAACAGGTCTTTTTCTGGAATAGGTTTAGAGTAATAATAACCTTGAATTATATCGCAATCATTTTCAGTTAAACTGCGCAATTGCGCTTGAGTCTCAACGCCTTCAGCCACTACCATCAAACCTAGATTTTTAACCATCGCAATGGTTGAGGTAATAATTTGGAAATCAGAATGATTTTCTAACATACCAAAGACAAAACTCTTATCAATTTTGATTACGTCAACGGGCATTTTCTTTAAATACGCTAACGATGAATAACCCGTGCCAAAATCATCAATAGCAAAACTAAAGCCAATAACTTTTAAAGACTCCATCATCGCTATGGTGTGATCCATATCTTTAACTAAAGTCTGCTCCGTTAGCTCTAACTCGAAATTGTGTGCGCTTAGAGAAAACTCTGCTAATAGGTCTTTAAGGAAGCGGGGTAAGTTAGCGTCAATAAACTGCCCAGCAGATAAATTGATAGCTATGCGCGCTTCATCTAAACCGTATTTTTTTATTTCTATGGCTAGCTCAAAGCATCGGCGAATAATCCAATAGCCTAGTTCAATCATATGCTGTGAATTTTCTAAGATGGGGATAAAATCTTCTGGAGAGATCATACCTCGCTCAGGATGTTGCCAGCGTAATAAGGCCTCAAAACCATAAAGTTTTTTAGTTTTTGCACATATTTGTGGTTGTAAACTTAAAGTAAATTGCTGTTTAGCTAACGCTTGTCTGACTTCACCTTCAAGCATTACCCTATGAGCCACTCGTTGAAACATCTCCTGATGGTAGACATGGTATTGACCACCGCCATTATCTTTTGCTTCATACATAGCAATATCAGCATGACTAATCAAATCATCTGACTTATCAGTAGGAGATTCAGTATAGGCAATACCAATACTAGTAGAGACATAGAAAATATTAGAGCCAAGTTTTATCGATTCTTTAAATTGCAATAGGACTTTTTCTGCGACTTCAATAGCTTCATCAACACCATTTAGGTGACTAAGGACAATGACAAATTCATCACCACCAAATCGACAAGCTAAGTCAATTTCCCCCACACTCACCCGCACGCGATCTGCGGCTTGAATAAGTAACTTATCACCAATATTATGGCCATTACTGTCGTTAACTTTTTTAAAATCATCCAGATCTAAAAATAACACGGCAACACCACTTTTATGCCGTGTAATATTTGCTAGAGATTTTCGTAATTGATAATTGAGCATATTCCGATTAGGCAAACCGGTAAGCAAATCATACATTGCAATGTTTTCTAGTTCTTTAGTTTTTTGCTCTACCACAAGGTTAAGCTGCTCTAACTCAAAACTCAGTTCTTGTGATGAACGCGCTAAAACATCAAGCTCATCGGCAAACATTCGAGGTCTTTTTAAGTCCACTTGACGAAATTCATCAAACTTTTTTTGCGCCAATAGAGGCAAAGCATTTGATAGCAGCAACAATCGTTTAGTGAATGGGCTAGAAATAAAATAGACAAAAGCGGCGAGCAAAATAAATATAGTACTTAAGGATAAAATGAAACGTTTTTGATAAGCGTCATTTTTTGCTTTATAAGCAGTGACATCATCAATTAAGGCGAGATAGAAGTCGTGCTGTGTCTGCTTCGATAAAGGTAATAAATTAATCAGGTAACTTTCATTTTCCAAATCAAGCTGCAAACCTTGTTCAAGTATAAAATTGAGCCCTGAATAAATCCCTCCAGTGGCGAGCAACGACTCGGTTAACACCATGTTTGAAGCTGATAGTACTTTCACCGATTCATTTTTTATTTTATATGTATCTTGAGCCGGAATACGGATAACCGCAACATCTCTATTTAATGTAGTTTTCAAGGCAAAAAGCATATCGACCAAAGATGTGCTCATGGTAACAACAACAGTATCCCCTTGTTTATTAAGTAAGGGTAAACTTAGTAGCAATTGACAGCTTTGTGGACAATAAACACGATACTCAGGCTCTTGTAACCTAAACACTTGCGCAATATTATCTTGCACTACCCGAGGAAAATCATTGGTAGCAAATAATATGTTCTGCTTATCATCAACCAGCCAAATATCTTCAACATTCAGGTGTAATTGTAAAGCATCATATTGTTTTTCAAGTTGCACGGCTAATGTTGAAAAGTCATCTTGCTCTGACAATTGAATTAAATCGGTAAATGACTCTAACCAAACCGTTAACTTAGTACGTAAAATATTATTATGCAGATTAACTTGCACTTGTCCCTGGGTAATATTGCTTTGCTGAAAGTCACGATAATCCTGCTGTAAACGCCAATAAGATAACGTGGAAAATCCAACAGCTAAAAAGAGTAAAGTGGATACAATTAAGACCAAAAGTTTAGTTGGTACACCAACAAATTTTTTATTCATAAACTACTGCTTTTAAAACCAATACATTAACTGGACTGCCCACATTTCCCAGTCTTCAGAGTCATTGATTATTATATTTGGAACCACAACCGGTGTTAATCTTCCGGCACCTTTTACCCAATGATACTCCATGCGAGCACTAAAGTTACTGGTGACATCATAATTTAATCCTAAAGTGATGTCTTTATGAAAACCAAAGTAATAAGGGGTTCCCGTAGTTTGTTCTAACACTTTCCCATCTTTATCGTCTTTATTAAGATAAAAATCTTCATATCGCGCTAATAATGTCATTTTCCCAGTCAATTTATAACGTGATTGTAGGTAGAAGCCTTGACCTACATTATCAAGTTCAAAGCCAGGAAAGTAAAAATCGTCGATGGTAAAACGTTGTTGGTATAGCTCACCACTAAACTCCCACGTTTCCCCTTCATATAACGCGTTCACGGTATAAAATTGAAAAGCAAAATCCGCATCAAAAAAATAATCACCATTACTTTGGCCGACACTATCATAGGTAAAACCAGCATCGAGTAATGAAATACCAAACCGCCACGATGAAAATGCGGGCTGCCAATATAGACTTGTTTGAGCATCATAATCTTGCTCCGCTGTACCTAGTGCTAATTCACTTAAAATATTTGTCGTTTGTTCATCAGATATTGGTGATGAACCGTAACTAATTTGCCAATCAAAATTGCCATAATCGTCTGAGCTATAACTAATTTTACTTGCTATACCATCACTGCCAACGGCAATATCTCTAAAACCATCGAAATAAACAGACTGTGGTAAAATGATACTAGGCCTAGCAAAAGGAATATCTCTAGAGCTGGAATAAAGCCAATGATTATTCTTAAAACGCCCCAAATAGATGTTAGCCTGCCAATTTTCATTGGTAAAAGCTGACCAATCGATTAATGCATAATCAACTCGCGCCCCTTGTGCATAGCGATTTCCGCCATCAAGATAAACCACCTGCCCTGCAAGGCGAAGTTTGTTCGTTAGCTGATATGATGCATTAAGGCCTAACTCTGTTAACTCTGTAGAAAGTGAGCCGTCGTCATTAACAAAGTCGCTACCGTCGACATCTATTAACCCTTGAGAAATAAAACCATGCAGTTGCAAATCTGAAGAGTTAGAGGAGCTTTTATCTTCCTGCGCATGGATAGGACTTACACTTAGGCCAACTATCAAAATAGCAATGGCTTGAATTCGGGATTTCCTGCCTATAAAAGAAAATATATCATGCACTATGTTCAATACTTCTACTGCAGTATTAGCCTTTAATTTTGACAACATTTACCACTCCTTTACTACGACCTTTCTGCTCTTTTTCCATAACAGAGACTTTTTGACTACTTGTCGCCATCTCAGCAACAGTTTTGCGGTGTTCTTGTTGTATTTTTTTTAGGGTGATGTCTTCAATATAACCAATAGAACCGGGAGTTTGTTTGACGGCTTGAATAAGCGCTCGTTCTGATTCGACAATAGTAGGTGCCACTCCTAACCCTGAGTAAGTTAACTTATGCCAAATACGATTGAGCTGATATGGGAAAATTTGCAGCCGTTCTTTAGCAAAACGTTGGTGTAGCACATGCTGGTTAGGTAAAACAAAAACGTTAATGGCGCTGTTATCGCTCCAACGTAATTGCCGCATAGTATAAATACGGCGTAACTGTGACTTAGTTAGACTACGCTCTGCAACTTGCGGATGAGTCACAACCTCAATGGCTGTGACCTTAGAAGCAAAAATACACGCAAATACAAGAGCGAGAATGAGAGAATAGTATTTAATAAGGTAGCCTTATGATGAAACTTGTACAAATGTAGAAAAAACTATTAAAATCAATACAGTAATAGCAATAACTCAATAATGATAGCTCAAATCAACAAAAAATCAACATTTACCTACCTATTAAAGAGCTACTTAAAGAGGTTTGACCAGTACTTTGCTGCTATATTCTTCGAAAACACAATCATTATCGCCAATAACAAAAAAACAGAGAAAAATACGTTTTTTTTATTCACAGCAGCCTAAAATTATGTAATTATTAGCGTCAATTATATTTTAATGGTTATTTAGCAGAAGATGAGCGCAAAGTTTACAGTTTTAGTGATAAATGGCCCAAACTTAAATATGCTTGGCAAACGTGAACCTACTATATATGGTAAACAAAGCCTAACAGACATAATTGATGAATTAACAATACAGGCTGAAGGTAAACAGATTGCGTTAACACATCTGCAGTCAAATGCTGAACATGAATTGATTGAAGTAATACATCAAAGTTATCAACAAGTAGATTTTATCATTATCAACCCTGCCGCTTTTACTCATACTAGTGTTGCAATAAGGGATGCTCTACTTTCTGTAGCTATACCCTTTATAGAGGTGCATTTATCAAATGTTCACGCTCGCGAGGATTTTAGAAAGCATTCTTATTTCTCAGATGTTGCCGTTGGTGTTATCTGCGGACTTGGCTCACAAGGCTATAGTTACGCTCTTGATGCTGCCCACGCTCACTTAACTAGAAAATAACTTCGTTCATAAAAACCAATAACAAACCGTAACAGTTAATGACCAGTCATTAACCTATATTAAAAAAACATTAATTTTTGCAACCCAATTTAAGGTGTCCCAATGGATATTCGTAAAATAAAAAAACTTATCGAGCTAGTTGAAGAGTCAGGTATCAATGAACTAGAAATTTCTGAAGGTGAAGAATCAGTACGCATTTGTCGTGGGGGAACTGTTGTTGCAGCTGCTCCAGTAATGCAAGCTGCCCCGATTGCAGTTGCCGCTGTTGCTGCAGCACCAGCTGATACCGCTGCTCCAGTAATTTCTGGTCATGTAGTTCGCTCTCCGATGGTTGGTACTTACTACGCTTCAGCTTCTCCAGATGCTCCTTCATTTGCTGAAGTTGGTAAACATGTAAATGCTGGTGATACCTTATGTATTGTTGAAGCAATGAAAATGATGAACCAAATTGAAGCAGACAAATCTGGCGTTATTAAAGAAATATTAGCGCAAAATGAAGACGCTATTGAATTTGACCAACCGCTATTCATCATTGAATAAACCCACTTATCTTAAATAAAAGATTTCAAACATAAGGGTTATTCCATGTTAGAGAAAGTTGTTATCGCCAATCGTGGCGAAATTGCCTTAAGAATATTACGCGCTTGTAAAGAGTTAGGTATCAAAACTGTCGCTGTTCACTCAACTGCAGATAAAAACCTAAAACACGTTTTATTAGCCGATGAAACCATTTGTATTGGTAAAGCTGCAGCACCGGAAAGCTACCTTAATATTCCAGCAATTATTACCGCAGCAGAAGTAACGAATGCCGTAGCTATTCATCCTGGTTATGGTTTTTTAGCTGAAAATGCTGATTTTGCTGAACAAGTTGAAAACTCTGGTTTTGCCTTTATCGGTCCAAAAGCAGAAAGCATCCGTATCATGGGTGATAAAGTTCAAGCTATCAAAGCCATGAAAGTAGCCGGTGTACCCTGTGTACCTGGTTCAGATGGTCCATTAGATGACAATGACGATACTAATAAGGCCCATGCTAAACGCATTGGTTACCCTATTATCGTTAAAGCTGCTGGTGGTGGCGGTGGTCGTGGTATGCGCGTAGTGCGCAGCGAAGAAGAGTTGATAGAGTCTATTGCCTTAACCAAAAAAGAAGCAGGCACTATTTTCAAAAATGATATGGTTTACATGGAAAAATTCCTTGAAAACCCACGTCATGTTGAAATTCAAATCATGGCTGACGGTAAAGGCAGTGCAATTCACTTAGGTGAGCGTGACTGTTCAATGCAACGTCGTCACCAAAAAGTAGTTGAAGAAGCTCCAGCACCAGGCATTACTCCTGAAATGCGCGCCAAGATTGGTGAGCGTTGTTGTAACGCTTGTGTCGAAATTAACTATCGCGGCGCTGGTACTTTTGAATTCTTGTATGAAAATGGTGAATTCTACTTCATTGAAATGAATACACGTATTCAGGTTGAACATCCAGTAACTGAAATGATCACCGGTGTTGATTTGATCAAAGAGCAACTTCGCATTGCTGCTGGTCTGCCGTTATCTTGTACGCAAGACGATATTAAAGTTTCAGGTCACTCTATTGAATGTCGTATTAATGCTGAAGATCCTCGTACCTTTATCCCTTCACCGGGTAAGATCACGCGTTTCCATCCGCCTGGTGGTTTAGGTGTGCGTTGGGATTCTCATATTTATGCTGATTACTCTGTGCCACCTCATTATGACTCTATGATTGGTAAACTAATCACTTGGGGTGATAACCGCGATGTAGCAATTGCCCGTATGCGCAATGCTTTATCAGAGTTAGTGATTGATGGTATTAAAACTAACATTACTTTGCATCAAGATATTTTAAGTGATCAAGGTTTTGTTAATGGTGGTGCTAACATTCATTACTTAGAGCACAAATTAGCTGAACTTGATTAGTTTTTGTTAGAGGCTAGCATTGCTCAATGCTAGCCTTCGTGTTCATAGTAAAAGCCCTGCAATTGCAGGGCTTTTTTGTTACTCTAGCTTTATTGATAAGCTATGCTTTTATACTAAATTGAGTCGAATAAACATGTCAAATTCCCATGAAAAACCGATAGCCCCTGCAGATGATGATTGTTGCGGCGGTGGTGCTTGTAACCCTTGTGTTTGGGATAATTATTACGCCAAGTTACAAAAATGGCGCATTGAAGAAGCAAAACGTCGAGATCAAGCTGAATCAGAGCAAAGCCAAAGCTAAATTACCTTAAATAGTTGCCTTTCATTCTCTTTATTGCAAAAATCAAAAGGTTATAAAAAATCATAAAATAAAGGACGAACGACATGAAAGCAATAAAAAAACTGCTTACAGCGACTACGGTATTAGCGGCTGTAACAATGACAGGTTGTGGCTCAACAAGCCCTACCCCTGAAACAGATGCTGTTTTAAATAATTTAGGTATTGCTGAGGGAGCCACTGTATACGCGTTAGTTAATCTCCATGCTGATGCTGCAAACAACCGTTTCCATGCCATGAATTATCAACTAACAAAACTTATGCCGATATGTAGTGAGTTTGTTATTACTGATATAGAAACTAAAGCTATTGAGTTAACCCATAAAGGTGTGGAATACACCTATTTATGGGATAAATATACCCGTAATGCTGGACAGTCACTCACGGTTAACTTTGCTCAGTTTTTTGGTAAATCATGTGATGATGTTAAAGCCAAAGTTAGTAGTCTTAGTGCCTTAGATCAAAAAGGTATAAAACGTGGCCAACCAATCGTAGGTATGAGTAAAGAAGGTGTATTGATTGCTATGGGTCGCCCACCTATCCATGCGACACCAGATTTAGACGGTGAGCTATGGACATATTGGGTTAACAGATGGGCACGAAACGTGCTCGAATTTGACGAATCAAATACCCTCAAACATATTCAAAAATAGATAGAATCCCTTTTATTTCTATTAATAAAAAAGCCAGTAAAGCATTAACTTTACTGGCTTTATATTATGAACATCTACCTATTGGAATATCAAAACACTTCCTAGTTTTCATTACATCTTAGCAACACGTTTAGCAAAAACATTGGCTTTATTGAATCCAATACTTGAGTTCCTCGCGAGTTTACTAAACATCAAGTAACACCAGGGTACAAGGTATAAACTGGTCACAGTAGAGAAGATCAAACCACCAATAATGGCCACTGCCAGAGGAGCATAAGATGGACCATCACCACCAATTTGTGTAGAGCCCAATGCAAGTGGCACCATACCTAATACTGTTGTTGCTACTGTCATAAGCACTGGGCGTAGACGGGTGATGCAAAT
>Ga0209396_1001292_pt1 | contig 28086 bp, 25 predicted proteins | sample GOMGulsemesocosm_6_FD_184638 | JGI IMG/M metagenome (GOLD analysis project Ga0209396, IMG submission 184638) | Methane-oxidizing microbial communities from mesocosms in the Gulf of Mexico - GOM8C Gulf of Mexico (SPAdes) (version 2) | ecosystem: Environmental > Aquatic > Marine > Cold seeps... | reverse complement strand
GCCCGATATTGCCAAATATCGGGCTGTCTTTATTTTAAAGAAGCCACTTCGACCACTGCTTTCAAATTAGTTAATCCCGTCTCGTAATCCGGGCCCTTCCAGACATCCATCAGCAAACCAAAAAACGCGATATGGGGTTCCAGCCGTGCTCCATGTGGAACGCCCAAACTACCTGCGTACCAGCGTCTAGTTAAGTCAATTTGAAATCCGCCGCAGAGGGCGCACCACCCCCAAATTCCAAGCGTACTTGCAGATAACTGTAGGGTTCAGAAATCACAATTTCCTGCGTACCTGAACCTACCTGCTCATACTCGCTATGCCACTGCATACGACTGCCAACACCCGTGACCGGGCCAGAAAATTCGAATTGGGTATCTTGATCGCGTTCATAGCAGGGGGGCCACTGGTTAAAACGCCGATAATCATTAAGGCAGGGGAAATCTGCTGTGGCGTTGCGTTAATCACCACACTACGCTCGACGTGAGTCAAGGAAGGCCGACCAGGAGCAGAACAACATTCAAAGCCAGCAACAATTTAATAATTTTCATCACAACACCTGCGCTGTTGATTCAGCTGAATCCAGTCTACGCCCGTATTATCGGGGCTGTAGACAGCATGAAATCACCTCCCAGAATCAGCCAAACATGACCGTACAAGTATCTGGAACAGGTTGAAAATATCGCGCATACTGATCCGGAATAAGGATCATTTTAACTATGAGCGACATCAAACTGGTGGCCCACCGCGGCTATCAACAGCGTTTCCCGGAAAACACGCTACTGGCTTATGTCGAAGCCATTAAAGCGGGCGCGCGCTTTATCGAAACCGATGTGCAACTCAGTGCCGATGAACAACCGGTGCTTTATCATGACCGTAAATTAAAACGCTGCAGCGGTCTGAAGGGCGCCGTGCATGACCATCTTTTCACTGCGTTATCACAGGCGCCCAATCACGAACCCAAACGGCTAGGCGATCGATTTCTGGGTCAGACGGTTGAAGCGCTTGCCGATTTCGTTGCGCTATTAAGCCAGCACCCCGAGGTGCATGCCTTTGTCGAAGTAAAATCCATCACCATCGATTTCCACGGCATTGAAAAAACCTACCAGCGCATCACTGAAATTCTGGCACCCGTAGCAGCCCAATGCACGCTGATCAGTTTTCATATTCCTTTTATGTGTTATTCCAAAACCGCTGGCTGGCACTCAATAGGTGTCGCCCTGCGGCGCTGGAAGGATTGTCACAAAACAGAAGTCAAAGCGATGGCACCCGACTACATTTTCACCAATATCGATTACGTGCCAAAAAAAGGTGATTTCAATAGCCTTAAAAGTAAACTGGTGGTCTATGAAGTGGATTCACCCCAACGAGCCCGATCGTTACAGCAACGAGGCATTGAATATATTGAAACCTTTGCGATTGGTAACATGCATCAAGCCTTGATAACGCCTACGACTACCCCCTCCGGCAACGGGGTTGAAGACACTCCGTGAAGCAGGAAAAAACCCTACAACATCAATACGATGTTACTGTGATCGGCGGCGGTATTCATGGCGCTGGCGTTGCTCAGGCAGCGGCAGCGGCAGGTTTTAGTGTGCTCTTGTTGGAAAAAAACAGCTGGGGTTCCGGCACCTCCTGTAAGTCCAGCAAACTCATTCACGGTGGTCTGCGTTATCTGCAAAGCGGTCAGCTCGGGCTGGTTCGAGAAAGTATTCGAGAACGGGAAATTCTGCTGAATATTGCCCCCGAACTGGTACGTCGTAACAAGTTTTATATCCCTCTCTACAAAGATTCCCACTACAAAAGCTGGCAGCTGCGCATAGGCCTGTCGTTATATGCACTGTTTGGCCTTAACCAAGAGGCTTGCCGTTTCAGCCGCTTAACGGCCCAACAGTGCCAGCAGCTGGCGGGGCTTAAAAGCGACGGTTTACAACAGGTCTTCTGCTATCCCGATGCGCAAACCGATGATCGATTACTAACGCGGGCGGTGATTGAGTCCGCCCAAAGTTTAGGCGCACAGGCGCTGGCTCCGTCTACGCTGCTATCGGCCAAACATGTGGGTGGTGGCTATTTATTACGCCATCATTGGCAGGGCGAAGAACATGAAACACTCAGCCGGGTTGTCATTAATGCCGGTGGCCCTTGGGTAAATCATGTTAATGCGTTGGTCACGCCCATTCCCGCGACCACGCAAGTTGATCTGGTGCAGGGTACGCACCTGATTCTATCGGGTCAGCTGAGCGAACAATGTTTTTATCTGGAGGCGCCGCAGGATCAGCGTGCTATTTTTGTCATGCCCTGGTACGGCAATACGCTGCTCGGCACCACCGAAACACTGTTTACCGGTGATCCCGACAGGGTTGAACCACTGCCAAGCGAACAGGATTATTTGCTGGAAGTTTTGAGGCACTACTTCCCGAATTTTGACACTCAGATTATCGATGCCTTTGCCGGCCTGCGCGTTTTACCCAAACAAAGTAGTAGCGCGTTTAGGCGCTCACGGGAAACACAGTTAATTTGCGATCAGCGTAAATCAGCGCAATGGATTAGTGTGTATGGCGGCAAGTTAACCGGTTATCGTGCTACCGCTGAGAAAGTTGTGAAACTAATCCAGCAGAGCATTGGTCGACGTAAAAAAGTTGCCGACACGCGCCATTTGCCGTTAACACTATCGACTGGAAGTACTCATGAAAATGACAGTAACCCGGCATCCGAGATTCCGACTACTGAATTGATACCTCAGTCAGGCGGTTCTGCAGTGCCTGACGCCAGCGACCATAACGCTGGTTAAGCATGTCCTGCCCAGCACTACCAGGAACAAATTCAATGCCAGGCAACTCAGCCCATTCAGTCGCTGAAATAGCCTGCCCGACTCGGCTCTGTTGCGCCAACAAATAGGCTGCACCACGCGCTGAGGCCTCAACCTCTTCGGGTCGCCAAACCGATGAATTAGTCAGATCCGCTAATTTCTGACAGAAATTATCATTCAGAGAAAGACCACCGGAAATCACAATACGCTGTAAATTGAAGCCGTGCGCCTGCATGACCACCAGATTACTTTGCAGCAGAAACTTGATACTTTCCTGCACGGCCTGTAACTTTTGAGAATCACTGCCCTGGCCAACAAAACTGGGGATCAAATTGGCCCTCCAATAGGGCGAGCCCAAACCGCCCACCGCGTTAATAAATAACGGCGGTTCATTACCTCCTTGGGGATTTTCCTCCTCGCCATTCAACTCATCAACGTCACTCAGATGCAATAAATTTTGTACCCAGTTCAGCGCGCTGCCGGCACCATTGACCGTTCCCTCCACCACATACTGACAACGCTCGCCGGAATAGACCACACTTTTGAGTAACTGCTCCGGGTAATTTTTTTCATGCCAGAGTGCCGAAACAAAAGCACCTGTACCGGCATTAATATAGGCAGTGCCAGCCTTTGGCTCGCCGTAGGCATACACTGCCGCCGACTGATCACCGCTTAACAGGTGCAACGGCAATTTAAAATCACCCAACGATAATGAGCCGTAGTCATCACAGGTTGCCGCCAGAGTCGGCAACAGCGTGATGGGGATATCAAACACTTGCAGTAAATCCTCATCCCAGGCATTTTGATCAATATCATAAAGCCCGGTGCGCTGAGCATTGGCCGGATCCACCTTCACTTCAGCGGCACCGGTCAGGCGTGCAGCCAGATAACCCGCTAACGGACCAAATCGTAAATTACCTTCGATAAAAGCCTGTTGAACATCAGCTTGATGATTCAGGCACCAGTGCATTTTGCTGGCGCCGTAATGGGCATTAAGGTACAAACCGGTGTGATGACGGAACCAAGCAGGATCAATTTTCTGCTGAGCCAACCAGGCGTGAGCACGGCGATCCTGCCAACTAATCACCGGCATCAGCGCTGCCAGGGTGAAATTATGCCAGCACACCATACTGGAGCGCTGCGTAACTAATCCGGCGGAAATTAAACCCTGTCGTTGCTCTGAGGTAAGCTGGCTAACGGCGTTTTCAGCCGCCTGCTGCAAGGTCGACACCAGTTCATCGGCATCCTGCTCGACTTCATCGGCTGCTGGTGTTTGTGTCGCCACCCTGATCGCAGCACGAGCCAATGTTTGACCAGTGACATCAATCACTAATGCCCGGCTACTCTGACCGCCCTGATCAAGAATTAGATAACACGTCTGCGGCACCCACCCCTCCCGTTTACAGCTTCTCTGATGATTATACGAGGCTGATTTTCAGTGTCTATCAGACTTACCGGGATAAACGGTCAATACCGAGGGGTTAGTGGTTTTACCGAGAACGTCAGCCCTAACCAAGCCGTTCAAAGCAATAAAATTTCTCACCACGACAATTCACCCTAGCGACACTGAGCCGCTCCAGCCCGATAAAAAGGGTTGCCGCGCTGATCAACCACAGCGCCATCGGCACGGACAAAAATGGTTAAAGCTACCGGCCCATTGGTATTGGAGTTCCAGTGCAAGGCCGCTTGCCCTCCCTGCACCCCCAACTGCCAGCGCCCCGCGTCCTACACTGGCGTGCACTGATAAACACTGGCAATGAGGTTCGGCCGACAGAATTGACCTGAACTGTAGTAAAAGCCGGAAGCGCAATAATGAATGGTCAGCTCAACACGAGGGTGGTTAGAACTGGTGCCACTACCCTAACCAAATTGAACAGCTGAACCGCTAAAGTATTGCTGTAGCGACTGACTTAAAGCCGCCGCTGAAGCGCTCTCCTGTGAGAAAAATAGAAAAGCTAACGTTGTTATAACGCGTCATCACACAACCTCCTGTTCAAGTTCTGAACGTCAATCAAGGGTGCGGTAATATATATGCTCACAATACTGATAAAACATATTGACCTGAATACGCCGTCAGGCAATCACCCGCCAGTCAAAACCCTGCTCCTGGCTGGCCACTTCAAAGCCATGCCTGACGCAGTCATCCATGTCCGCCAGCATGTCAGCAATCGCTTCGCTGGCCAGTATCGGGCAATTATTTTGTTGGCTAATATGAGACAGCAGCAAATGTTGCAGTTTGTGCTTTTCAATACGCACCAGCAGTTGCGCTGCCTGGCCATTACTGAGATGGCCATAATCACCGAGGATACGCTGCTTGAGTTGGTAGGGGTAAGGCCCTTCGTCCAACATTTGCGGGTCGTAATTACATTCCAGCACCAGCGCATCAAGACCACTGTAATGTTTTTCAACGTGGGGCGTGAGGCTGCCAAGATCGGTGAGTACACCGAGTTTTTTATCGCCATGCTGGAAAACATATTGGCAGGGTTCACGGGCATCGTGCGGCACGGGAACGGGTTGTACATCAACATCCTTGATGACAAAAGACTGATGACAGTTGATTGTTTCTAGCTGAGGCAAATTGCCGAGTCGGCCTTTATGAAAGGTTCCGGCGGTGAGATAAACAGGTAATTTGTATTTGCGGGCCAGGGCACCCACACCTTTGATGTGATCGCTGTGTTCGTGGGTCACCAGAACCGCATCGAGGTCGTGGCCGGTTTTGCCCAGCCGTTCGAGACGTGCTTCGGTTTCCTTAACCGTAAAGCCGCAATCGAGCAATAAACAGGTATCGGCGGCTTCAATCAGGGTAGCGTTACCCTTGCTGCCGCTGCCCAGAGAAGCAAAACGCATAACCGTCACGTTGATTGATTAACCGGGCTAGTAATAAAAAGTCTATTCGATTATCGGCTAGATCAGCTCGTTTTTAATACGCTGCATAACATCTTTACGTAACGACGCGTTAAGACTTTCATCGTAGTCAATAATAAAAGCCTGTACCTTATCGACGCCTGATTTCACTTTAATGGTCACTTTGTGCGAAACAGATTCATCATCGTCACCAAAAGAAAGGAATGAGAAAAACCCGCCTTGTTCTTCTTTTTCACCGGTGGTTACGGTCAGATAATACTGTCCCGTGTCACGGTTTCTATCCAGCAACTCAAATCCGGCGTCATCAATGGCTTTACCCATGGCATTCCAAGCACGTCCGTAGCTGAGATCCATATCAATAACCCACTCCCCAGCTGCGTCAGCCATAAAGGTAGACTTGGGCTTGCCAACAAATTTCTGTGCCAGCAGTGAGGCCGGTGCTGCCTCACTTTCTGTTTCAATCAGGAAGGATGACAACTCCTGCGTCATCGCCAACGCTAATTCATCACCGGCTTTTGCCTGACTCCAATCAAGTTGCTCAGAGGGAATTTCCGCTGTTTCGTAATCATAGCCCAAGTGCTTAATATGCACCTCGGAAACACCCTTTTGCAGGCCGTACTCAACTACCACGCGGAATTTATCACGGCTGATATAACCTTCATCATTACGCTTTAACCAAACCGTTTCCATCAAACCACGGAAAGGAATTTCGGTTTCCAGGGCGATGTCGTTAACGTCCCAAAAACGAAGCACACGGCCCCATGCCTGATCAGGGGTGCCGTCCAGCACGATCCAGTATTCATTATCAGACTTGTAGGCTTTTAACTCTTTAGGGCCGGCAGCAGTCTGCATGTCAGGGCGCGGCACTTTAAATTCATCGCCATTAAAAACCAATGTCTGACCGGCTCCCGGAATGTAGTACAACTCGCGAATGGCTTGCTTGTCCGCACCCGCTGGCAGTTGCAGTGGTTCGGCCACCGGCGCTTCGCGGTATTCTTCGCGGCGATCCTTGATCCAACCATCTTCGCCCGTTAGCCAGCCACAACCGCTCAACGTAAGGAGTAAGGCACCCTGTGTTGCCAAGGCCAGTGTACGGGTTAGTTTCATGGATCGTTTCCTGAAGTCGGTTATCACGAATAATAAGCTGAGGTTAAAGAGCGCCGCCTTTGCGAAGCGCTTCACGAACGATATCGTGATATTGAGCGTCCAACGCAGTCAGTGGTAGGCGTTGGCCTTGCTGAATTAAGCCCATTTCATGTAACGCCCATTTCACGGGGATTGGGTTCGCTTCGATAAACAGGTCTGTGTTTAAAGCTTCCAGTTCAGCGCTGATTCGACGCGCTGTTTCCGCGTCACCACGTAATGCCGCAGCACATAGGTCGGACATTTTGCGTGGCGCGACATTAGCCGTTACGGAGATATTGCCTTTACCTCCCAACAGGATAAATTCAGCTGCGGTGGCATCATCACCGGAGTACATGGCGACCTGATCACCACTGCGTGCAATCAACTCTTTGGCGCGTTCCAGGTCACCCGTTGCTTCTTTGTGACCCACAATATTAGGGTGTGAAGCCAATCGAGCAACGGTATCGGGTAGCATGTCACAGCCTGTACGACCTGGTACATTGTAAAGAATTTGCGGAATATCAACCGAATCAGCAATCAGTTTGTAGTGTTGATACAAACCTTCCTGTGAGGGTTTGTTGTAGTAAGGCGTAACAATTAAACACGCATCAGCATTGGCTGATTTAGCCTTTTCCGTCAATTCCAGCGCTTCGGCTGTTGAGTTGGCGCCGGAACCGGCGATAATTGGAATACGACCATTGGCGCGCGAAACCACCTGACGTAACACTTCCATATGCTCATCCACTGGTAGCGTGGCTGATTCACCGGTTGTGCCAACAGCAACAATGGAGTTAGTACCATTATCAATATGGAAATCCACTAACCGCTCAAGCGCCTGCCAATCAATGGCTCCGGTGCTATCCATCGGTGTTACAATCGCTACAATACTACCGACAATCATTTACTCTTACTCCGGCCGAAAAATAAGCTGCTATAGTAATCGCGGCAACCTGTAATCACAAGCGTAGGCCCTTAAAATATGGGTGCTGCCGCGCATTACAAACGTGGAAAAGAACGCTCAAAACAGCCCTTTTCCCAAACAAACAATAAAAACACATTAATACATCAGTTGAGGATAAAAAAATCATGTCCAGCGTAGTCTTGAATCAGCCCGTTGCTGATTTCACCGCAGCAGCCACCAGCGATATCGAAGTCAGCCTTTCCGCCTTAAAAGGCAGCAACGTGGTTATTTATTTCTACCCTAAGGACAGCACTCCGGGCTGCACCACCGAGGGACAGGATTTTCGTAATATGCACGAAGAATTCAAAGCTTTGGACACCGTCATTTTTGGCGTATCACGTGACAAAATACGCTCCCACGAAAATTTCAAAGCCAAACAAGAATTCCCCTTTGAATTGATTACCGATCCAGAAGAAGCACTCTGCCAACTGTTTGATGTTATTAAAGAAAAAAACATGTACGGCAAAAAGCACATGGGCATTGAGCGCAGTACGTTTTTGATTGATAAGGAAGGAGTGTTACGTCAGGAGTGGCGCAAGGTCAAAGTTAAAGGCCATGTCGAAGAAGTGCTCGAAGCAGTGAAAGCCCTATAAACAACAAGGCTTTGAGCTAGCTGATTTTCAATGAGCTAGCTCACGGCTACTGCAGGAATAGAACGGATAATCACCGGCTGGAAATCAGCCCGCGCTACGCTCATCTGACTGATCAGTCGCACCACAACAAAACCACCAGCAAGGCCCAGCAGCGCTGACAAAATAATCCACGGCTCAGCCAATGCAAAAGCCATGTCAGCAATCAGCACTGCTGCAATTAACATCAACATCGGCAAGCCATAAGCTAGAAAGGACGAACGAATAAACGCCTGTTCCGGCAAGCCAAGAATCACTTCGTCATCCACGGCCAGTTGGAGGTCCGTTCTTAATTGAATGTGACTGCGAGTGCCGTCTTTCACTTTGGCCAATAAACCCTGCCCACAGCCCGAACGGGCCGAGCAAGCAGAACAGCTGCTGGTACGAATGGTTTCAATCCAAACTTCATTACCGTTAACGGCGATCACTCGACCTGATTCTTCGATCATAATGGGTTGTTATTCGACGCCGTCAGAAGAAGCGATAGCAGAAGGCGCGACAGAGAGCGCAATACGTTTGGCTGTTTTCATCGGCACTTCACCCACCACCGTCACCAAATGGTCACCATCCGGGTAATTCACAATACGCGTTACAGCCACAGTGGCACCTTTTTGAGCACTCACTTCTTCGTATTTTTGTCCAACAATTTTTTCGATAAAAACCGAGAAGGCCGCCATGCCATCGGTATAGGTGATGGTATCGGCACCCCTGCCGTCTTCATGTTCGCGGTGTGAACCCTGCATACGCATTTCAAAACCTTCTGGCAACCAGCTTAACGTCCAGTCCAGAGGTTTACTTTCGACCAAGCTTTCATCATGGCTCAGCAATGGATAATGCACCATGGACTCACCCGCAATGCCGACCTGCAAAGCCGATTCGTCAATGTCACCGGCGATGCTCAACTGAGTAAACTGAAAACGCTCCAGAACTTTACCTCTATGAGCCAGCACGGACTTCAATAACAGACCGGTTTCTTCATCCAACCAGATGCGGTAACCATAACGGTAATCATCACGCGGCTGAATCAACAGCACTCTTGCATCGCGACCAGCAACACGACCAACGCCTTTTTCTACTAATTGATAACTTTCACCCAGCTCACTCATATCACGCACAAACGCACGGGCAAACGGGCCGAGGGGGATTTTATGATTGATATTGCCGTTCCAGTCACTACCGTGAATGCAGGTGACCTTGCCCCCCTCACGAATAATTTCCTGCACAGGGCCATCCAAACGGACGATACGCTCGCGCTCAACATCCGCTTCGGCGCGATGAATAATACGCAGTGTTTCCATACTGGTGCCATGACTATACACAAATACGCCATCGTAGTTTTGTGTCGCAAAGGCTTCAGACATACGCACCAGCCAGGCACGCGACTCATCTGCTGAGGCAGGAACCGCCATGATCAGCGAACCAATCACCGCGCTGAAACACAGCACCTTAAAAGAGTTTTTCACTATAGGAACCACCGTTCGAAACACACTTAGTAGCCTTGTGCTTCCTGGCTTTCGACCAGTTGAGTATGGGGCATAACACCGCGGTTTTGAGACATACTGGCTTGTTGAGTGTGATTTTCAATTAATAATTGCAGACGTTTTTCAACCGGTGTCATCACGTCAGAACTAACCGTTGCAAGGTTGCCGTTGGCAATATTCGCGCCAGCTACCAGATTAGTAGTCAACGGTTGATCACCCGCAGCAATCTGCGTACCGGTTTCGTCTTGACCACCCATTTGCACTGCAAAGATCACCAGAAAAGCAGCCGAGGCAGCAACTGCCATACTCAGCACCGGCTTGAACACACGTCCAAAACGAGATTTTTCAGCCGTAGCCTCAACTTCCACTAAGGGTTCATCGAGCAACGCGGCAGAAACACGACCACTGATATCCAGATCATAACGACAGTCCATCTGACGTTTCATAGAAAAACTGGTAGCCTGATAACGTTTCCAGGTTTGACGTAATTCCTCGTCGCTTTCCATGTTGGTCAACACACGGTGAAGCTCAAGCTCCTGCGCCTCATCATCCACTAATGCAGAAATCGACTCACGTAAACTATCGCTCATCCGCCTTCACCTCTTGTTTAGCTGCCGTATGCTGTGCTGGCACTTGTTTTACCGGCATGAAATAGCCTCTCTATAGTCTTAGTCAATTAAATGACTAATATGTTTATCAATTGATTCACGCGCCCTGAAGATTCTTGACCGTACCGTACCCACCGGGCACTGCATCACTTCCGCAATTTCTTCGTAGCTCATGCCATCAAATTCGCGCAGGGTTACTGCGGCTTTTAAATCTTCTGGCAACTGTTCAATAGCTTTGAACACAGCCTCTTCAAGCTGCTGACGATGCACCAATTGCTCAGGTGATGCATTATCCTTTAATCTACTGGCGCTTTCGTAATACTCCGCATCCACTACATCCACATCGGTATCCGGTGGACGACGGCTTCTGGACACCAAGTGGTTCTTGGCGGTATTAATGGCGATCCGGTAAAGCCAGGTATAAAACGCACTGTCTCCACGGAAACGGCCAATCGCACGATACGCCTTGATGAACGCTTCCTGAGCGACATCCATCACCTCATGGTGATCTTTAATGTAACGACTGATCAAACCAAAGATCTTGTGCTGGTATTTAAGCACCAACAGATCAAAGGCACGCTTGTCTCCTTTTTGGACACGCGCGACTAACTGTTTATCAGTCTCCTGTTGTTCGTTCAACATTTCTGCTCCGAGCTACGCCATACCCGTTCGCTGAAATGCATACACGTTACAACAGGCGAGCCAAACTGTGTCTGATAGACCATCCAGTGTTCCAGAAGTTCTCGAAATAATAAAAAGTTTGCGCTTTTTTCGACCTGACGATTAAAGCAAACAATTAACGGGAATTAGAGACGTTAAATAAACCACGAATTGACACCCATAAACTGTTAGCCATTATAGTCCAATCACACCAAAGCGCCCACCAATCGTACATCTTCTTTAATTGATAAAACGCAACCGTCCAGATTACCAAACAGTGTAAAATATCCGAGACATCCCGCCCTTTAATGTGGTATTAAAGAGCCGTTTTGCGGGGTTTTACCACTCATTATTTCGGTTACGACTGTCCACAATTATGACTCAACATTTTCAACATGACGTTCTGGTTATCGGCAGTGGCGCAGCGGGCCTTACGCTAGCGCTAAAACTGGCTGATCATTTACGCGTTGCTTTGCTCTGTAAAGATGCGGCCTCTGGCGGCTCTACCTTCTACGCCCAGGGTGGTGTTGCTGGCGTACTGGACAGTACCGACACCGTAGCCGCTCACGTTGACGACACCCTGAATGCCGGTGCCGGCTTGTGTGACAGCGAAGCTGTGCGCTTTACCGTTGGCCAAAGCAAAGCCTGCATCGACTGGCTTATTGAACAGGGCGTACCCTTTACCGAAGACCCCGACAACACCAACAACAACGCCTACCACCTCACTAAAGAAGGTGGCCACAGCCATCGCCGCATTATTCATGCCGCCGACGCTACCGGACGCGCTATATCAAACACCCTGATTGCTCGCGTGCAGCAGCACGCCAATATTGATCTATACGAACAACGTGTTGCGATTGATTTGGTGACTCGAGAAAAACTTGGCATCGAAGGCAACGGCTGTTGCGGCGCCTATGTGCTGAATCGTGCGACCGACACGGTAGAACTATTTCAGGCCCGCTTTGTAGCCCTAGCCTCCGGCGGAGCAAGCAAAAGTTACCTGTACACCAGCAATCCAGACGGTGCCAGCGGTGATGGTATCGCCATGGCGTGGCGCGCAGGCTGTCGCATCGCCAATATGGAATTCAATCAATTCCATCCTACTTGCCTATACCACCCACAGGCCAAATCCTTCTTGATCAGCGAAGCATTACGCGGCGAAGGCGCGGCGTTAAAATTGCCGAATGGCGAGCGCTTCATGGAGAGGTTTGACCCGCGCGGCGAACTGGCCCCACGGGATATTGTTGCCCGCGCCATTGATCATGAGATGAAACGTCTCGGTTGTGATCACCTGTATCTGGACATCAGCCATAAGCCCGATGAATTTATTCTCGAGCACTTCCCCACCATTCATAAACGCTGCCTGAAATTTGGTATCGACATCACTCGCGAAGCCATTCCCGTCGTGCCCGCCGCTCACTACACCTGCGGCGGCGTCATGACCAACCTACAGGGCCGCACCGATGTCGCACAACTGTACGCCATTGGCGAAACCGCTTTTACCGGCTTCCACGGCGCCAACCGTTTGGCCAGCAATTCGTTGCTAGAATGCTTGGTATTTGCCGATGCCGCCGCCAGCGACATACTAGCCAACTTCGAAAATACAGCCACACCCGCACAGGCACCAGACTGGGATGAGAGCCAGGTGACCGATTCCGATGAGGATGTCATTATTTCCCACAACTGGGATGAGTTGCGCCGCTTTATGTGGGATTACGTGGGCATTGTGCGGACAGACAAACGATTGCAACGCGCCGAACATCGCATCGCTCTATTAAAACGAGAAATTGCCGAGTATTACAGCAACTACAAAGTCAGCAATGACCTGCTGGAATTGCGGAATTTAATTTGCGTGGCCGATCTGATCATTCAGTCCGCCATGAAACGCAAGGAAAGTCGTGGCCTGCATTACACGCTCGATTACCCAAACACTGCTAGCCAGGCAGAGAACACTATTCTGACGCCACCGAACTGGCAGACGCAGCCTGCTGAGCCAGACACAGCATCACCCGCAAGCGCCTGAAGGCATCTGCGTCTATCGCATCAGAAAATATTGGCAAGTAATACGCACGCCTAAAACGTTGTTGCGGCCGCAGTTGCACAACCACCAGAAAATCGCTGATAAAATGGCGCACGCCCAATTGATATTGGGCACTGATATTCTGTCCACATTCCAGCCGACAAAGATCATCCTGCAACAGGATTAACTGCACACCCGAATGCTGAAGCCAATGCCACAGATAACAAAGGCCGCTAATAATTAATATCGGCAGTAGCCAATAGAAACCGGACTGCAGGACACCCCACAGCGCCAGCACATGAGCCACGCACAGAAAGCACAGCTCATATCGAGAAGGTTTAAGAACTGCCCTTAGGGGCTCGCACGCAATCGATGATGACATTCACAATATGACGAAGTGATTCGTCCTCCGGCTGATCCTTGCCAAGAAACCATTTAAACAGATCCTGATCTTCACTCTCTAATAATTTTTCGTAGAGTTCCTGATCAGCCTCGCTCACGGTCGCATAGTATTTTTCAAGAAACGGCATCAATACCAAATCCAGTTCCAGCATGCCGCGTCGACTGTGCCACATTAAACGCTTAAACTTCTCGTCTTCAGCCATATCTATCTCATTCGAATGGGTTGTAAAATCTGAAATCAATTATATATAGAACATCAGACTTGTCACTTACTGTATCACCCCGTCTCCGCAGGAAACTTGAGTTATTTATGAATAAATCCGAATGGCAGCAGCAACTGTCCGCTCAACAGGCACATTTCAGCAACCCTGAGAGCACCTTTATCGACAGCTTCGACACCACTGAAGCAACTGCCACAACTTTTATCACACCGCTACTCTACCAAGGTGTTTTAAGCATCAACGGCCCCGATAGCGCCAAATTTTTACAGGGCCAACTGACCTGTGACGTCAACAGTAGCAGCGCACAACAATCCATTCTCGGCGCAGCCTGCACCCCACAGGGTCGAATGTTCAGCAGCTTTCGACTCATAACAAATGATAACGACAACGAACCCGGCTACCTGTTGAGAATGCGCAGCAACCTAATACAAAGCAGCCATGAAACACTGCACAAATACAGCGTATTTTTCAAAACAAAACTCAGTGATGCCAGCAACGACTGGCTGGGGCTGGGAATTTGGGGCGAAAATTCAGAACAACTGCTACAAGACATCCTTAAATTAAACAAGACGCCTCAACACGCAGGACAAACCGAACGCAGCGAGTTCGCTATTGCCGTTCGTCTGCCTGGCGACACCCAGCGTTTTGAATGCTGGATAAAAGCAAATTACATCGCCGATATTTGGCAGCGCCTTTCTTCATCAGCCAAACCAACATCAAACCACGCCTGGTTACTGGAAGACATTCGCAGCGGCATTGCCGAAGTCAGCCAGGAGATTGAAAGCGCCTTCAATCCGCACATGCTGAACTTTCAGGCCGTTGAGGCCATCAGCTTTAACAAGGGCTGTTATACCGGCCAGGAAATTGTCGCACGCACCCATTACAAGGGTAAATCCAAACGCCACATGCAGCTCTTTAGTTTGAACGGTGGCGCGTTGCTCGCTCCCGGCAGCGAATTACGTGATGCCGATAGTGATAAAACCATTGCCACCGTCGTTAGCGCTGCTTTATCGGACTGCAATGACAACACCACAACGCAACAAGCACTGTTGGTTGTTAATGCCGATTTGGATAGCAAAACCCCTTTAATTTTGCAGCACAATGGCCAACAGATTGAAGCAACGCATCGCCCTTTGCCTTACTCTTTAGGCGAATAAATAGGCCTCAAAAAAAAATTCACCTTTTTAACCTATCGGCGCCACGTTTTTTACAAAGGCTCCTATACTTGTTTTCAAACGAACAAATTACCCGGACACCATGAGCGATTTAATAGAAACCATTGAAAACGATATCATCAGCGCGATCGCCTCAGATCAGCTGGTATTACCCACACTACCCGAGGTTTCTCTGCGCGTTCGCGAAGTCGCACAGGATGACAACGCATCCGTTACCGACCTGAGCCGCGTCATCAGTAACGATGCCGCAATCTCAGCGCGTATTATCAAGGTTTGTAACAGTCCCCTTTTACGTGCAGCACAACCGGTAGAAAATCTGAACATGGCCATCAACCGCCTTGGCATGGGTTATTCCGCCGATTTGGCCGTGGGTCTTGCCATGGCACAAATGTTCCAGGCCACCACCGATTTGATTGACGCCCGTATGCGTGAGGTTTGGACTCGCAGCACTGATATTGCAGGCATGTGTCACGTACTCGCACAGAGCTATACTCGCCTGCCTACCGGTCAGGCAACACTGGCGGGGGTTACCCACTTAATCGGTGTATTGCCTATTTTACGTTTCGCCGAAGAAAACGATCACCTGCTGACTGATGCCGCCACTTTGGATGAAGTCATCGCTAAATTGCACCCAAAACTGGGCACCATGATTTTAAAAGCCTGGGACTTCAGCCCTGAATTATGTGATGTGCCCGAGCAATACCTGAATTTTGAGCGTCGCAGCGAAAAAGCAGATTTTGTTGATTTAGTCACTGTTGCCAACCTGCAAAGCTACGCCGGTACCGACCACCCCTACGCACAAATGGATTGGTCTACCGTTCCCGCCTTTGCCCAACTCGGCATTGACCCAACCCAGGAGGATGACGATGAAGAAGAAGATCTGTCAGCCAACATGGAAGCGGCGTTAGCATTACTGGGGTAATAACAACCCAATAAGCACCGCTTCACCCCGAGCCGGTCTATTTTTTATAGCAGGCATCGAAAGGCCCGGCTGTTGGTTTCGACAGCCGGGCCTTTTAACATCCGCCGACCCCATATACCTCTTTCAACCAAGTAAGTAAGTATTCTTTATAACCAAAGGTTTACAGACACAAAAAAGCCCGACTAATTAGCCGGGCTTTTTATAAGCTATCGCTAAACTCTTAAAGAGTTATACGCGATCGTCTGGCAGCTCAATACCTACACGACGATAAGCTGATTGCAGTGTGTTATACAACAGGCACGCAATTGTCATTGGGCCAACACCACCTGGAACAGGCGTGATCGCACCAGCAACTTTTTCAACTGATTCAAAATGAACATCACCTACCAAACGAGTAGAAGATTTACCCACTTCAACTTCATTAAGTGTTTCAATGCGGTTAATGCCCACATCAATTACAGTAGCACCCGGCTTGATCCAGTCACCTTGAATCATTTCTGGACGGCCAACCGCAGCAATTACGATGTCAGCACCGCGAACAACGCTTGGCAGATCTTTGGTGCGAGAGTGTGCAACCGTTACTGTGCAGCTTTCTTGCAGCAGCAATGAAGACATTGGCTTACCAACGATGTTGGAACGACCCACAACAACCGCGTTCAGGCCAGACAAATCACCCAGATGATCTTTCAGTAACATCGTGCAACCCAGCGGCGTGCAAGGTACAAAACCTTTGCCGCCAGTAGCCAACAGGCCAGAGTTAACAACATGGAAACCATCAACGTCTTTAGAGGCGTCGATACGGTTAATAATTTCTTCTTCAGCAATGTGCTTAGGCAGAGGCAGCTGAACCAGGATACCGTGAACGTTATCATCAGCGTTGAGGCTATCAATCAGCGCTACCAGCTCATCACGTTCTGTTGTTGCAGGCAGTTTATGCTCGTAGGAGTTAAAACCCACTTCAGTTGCTTGTTTACCTTTACTACGCACGTAAACCTGGCTCGCTGGATCTTCACCAACAATCACAACTGCCAGACCTGGCGTAACGTTGTGGCTGGCTTTCAGCTCATCAGACAATCCTTTAACTTTTACACGCAGTTTGGCCGCAAAAGCCTTACCATCAATAATCGTTGCCATGTTTATAATCTACCTATTTTGAGTCGGGTTGAATCTTTATCGGACCACTATGGGCCAGCGCGCCTAGATACAAAAAGCGAAAGAGGCACAGTAAAAAACCTCGAAATAATACTCGTAATCAGGCAATTTCACTAGTGCTAATTTTATGCATATATATTTACCAAACTTATAAACCAATTAGTCCTACAAATAGCCCTATATAAAAGCTTGCATAAAGCTGAAAATATAAACCATACTTTTAACCACGGCACGTGAACAAAGTTTCAAAGGCGAGGGACTCGCCACTCAGCTCGTTAATAACGTTATGAGAGATTAGAGAGGCCAGCAATGCAAACGCAATCTCAACCACAGGTTCTCGGTGTACTGTTAGCGAACACCTCTATCTGCCGAGTCGCTCATACCGAGCGTTGCTTAAAGAAACTCATGGGCAAACCCGTACTCAATCATATTATTGAGCATGCCAGCCCCCAGGTTAGCAACCTGATCCTCAACGCCAACGGCGACCCCACCCGTTTTCACGACGTTGATTGCCCTATCGTACCCGATGCCATCAATGATCATCCCGGCGTACTCTCGGGCATTCTCACCGCCATGGAATGGGCCCATGAACACATGCCCGAATGCGAATGGATTGCCTCCTTTGCCACCAGTTCACCACTAATCCCAGAAACTATGGTCAAGGAATTACTGGCAGCCGTTCAGGGCCACGGTGCCGATATGGCCTACGTCAGTTGCAATGGCAATAAGCACCCGGAGTTTGGATTATGGCCCGTGGAGCTGGCCGAAGATTTGCGCTATGCGCTGGAGGAGGATGACATTACCCGCATCGAAAAGTGGTGCGCGCCTTATAACTCGTTCGTTTGCCCTTTTACCGGCAGCCCCATAGACCCCTTTAGCAAAGCTAATCTCATTGACGGCATTATCCATAACGAGATCCATTCCGAATTACACTAAGCGGAATTAATGGAGGCGCCAATCGATGGGTGTCTTTCCCTGTGCTTGCAAATAGTCGTTAGCTTTAACGAAGTGGCCGTTACCAAAAAAACCACGATACGCGGAAAAGGGCGACGGGTGTGGTGACGTTAACACCTGATGGCGAGCGCAATCAATCACCGATGCTTTGTCCTGTGCGTATTTACCCCACAGCAGAAACACCAGGCCTTCATACTGCTCGTTCAACACCGTAATGGCACGATCGGTAAAAGTCTCCCAACCTTTGTCTTGATGTGAACCGGCATTATTCTGCTCAACTGTCAGCACGGAGTTAAGTAACAGTACCCCCTGCTCTGCCCAGGGTGTTAAACAGCCGTTCGCAGCAAACTCGATACCAAGTTCGGCATTAATTTCCTTGAAGATATTTTTTAGCGAGGGTGGCGGACGCACACTGGCTTGAACGGAAAAACACAGGCCATGTGCCTGATTCGGCCCGTGGTAGGGATCTTGCCCCAGAATCACCACTTTAACCTGCTCAAAGGGCGTCAGCTCAAAGGCATTAAATAACTGCGGCATGGGCGGATAAATGATTTTACCCGCCTGCTTTTCTTTGACCAGATATGCACTCAACTCGTGCATATAGCCTTTTTCTAACTCTTCGCCCAAATACGGCTGCCATGAAGAAGGTAGCGACTTCATGGCATCAGCGACCAATTCTTCGGCCGCTGCCTTATCAAGCGGAACCTCGTCCGACTGGAGCTCGCAGCCTAAACCCAGCTCAGTCTGCTTCATCAACTTTAGCGGCTACGCTTAGCTGCTAGGACGCATGTGCGGGAACAACAACACATCACGAATCGATGGCGAATCGGTGAACAGCATCACCAGACGATCGATACCAATACCTTCACCGGCAGTGGGTGGCAAACCATATTCCAGCGCAGTGATATAGTCTTCATCATAATGCATCGCTTCGTCATCACCGGCATCCTTTTCCGACACCTGCGCGCGGAAACGCTCGGCCTGATCTTCGGCATCATTCAGCTCGGAGAAACCATTAGCAATTTCACGTCCACCGACAAAGAATTCAAAACGATCGGTAACATGATGATCGGTATCGCTACGGCGTGCCAGCGGAGAAACTTCGGCTGGGTATTCAGTAATAAAAGTCGGTTGATCCAGACGATGCTCAACGGTTTTCTCGAAGATTTCGATCTGCACCTTACCCAGACCCCAGCTGTCTTTGAGTGGGATATCCAGGCCTTCGGCAATCTCACGGGCAGAGACCAGCTCATTCACCGCGTCAGCCGTCAACGTTGGGTTGTAATGCAAGATAGAGTCCACCACCGACATACGTAAAAACGGTTTTGCCAGATCGTACTCAGAACCCTGATACTGCAGAGTCGTCGTACCCAACACATCCTGAGCAACATGGCGCAGCATGTCTTCGGTCAGGTTCATCAGGTCATTGTAGTCGGCATAGGCCTGATAGAATTCCAGCATGGTGAATTCAGGGTTATGACGCGTCGACAGGCCTTCATTACGGAAGTTACGGTTAATCTCGAACACACGCTCAAAACCACCGACAACCAAGCGTTTCAAGTACAGTTCCGGCGCGATACGCAGGTACAGCTCCATATCCAGTGCATTGTGATAGGTCGTGAACGGCTTGGCCGCAGCACCACCAGGAATCACCTGCATCATCGGAGTTTCAACCTCCAGAAAACGCTTGGAAGCCAAATAGTGGCGAATCGACTCAACAATTTTTGAACGCGCGATAAAAGTATTACGTGACTCCTCGTTAACGATCAGATCCACATAACGTTGACGGTAACGTAGCTCCTGATCAGCCAGACCGTGGTGCTTATCCGGCAGCGGACGTAGTGCTTTCGTCAGCAATTCATATTCGCCCATATCAACGTACAGGTCGCCTTTGCCCGACTTGTGCAGCTCACCCTTCACACCCACGATGTCGCCAAGATCCAGACTTTTGGCAAACGGGCGTGCTGCTTTATTTACATACAGCTGAATGCGGCCGCTCATGTCCTGAATTTCCATAAACGCGCCACGGTTACGAATCAAACGCCCGGCAACCGCCACCACATTCGCCTGCTCAGCCAATGCGACCTTTTCGCAGTCGGCGTAAGCTTCCTGTAGATCACCGGCGTAGCTATCACGACGGAAGCTGTTAGGGAAAGCGCTGCCGCCATTGCTGCTGGCTTCTTCGCGCAGCGTGGTCAGTTTGGCACGGCGTTCAGCGATCAGTTTATTTTCGTCTTGAGGGGTCTGTTGTTCGTTGCTCATGAGTTCTTCACGTCGTTTAGTTAAGTGTTGAGAGACCGATCAGTCGATCTCTATAAACCTGCTTTCAGCGAGGCTTCAATAAATATATCCAAACCGCCATCAAGCACAGCCTGGGTATTGGATGTTTCTACATTGGTGCGCAAATCCTTGATGCGCGAGGAGTCCAGCACATAGGAACGGATCTGGCTGCCCCAGCCGATATCGGATTTACTGTCCTCCAACGACTGCGCTTCATCGCTGCGCTTCTGCATTTCCTGCTCGTAGAGCTTGGCGCGCAGCTGCTTCATGGCCGCATCTCTATTCTGATGCTGGGAGCGCTGGTTCTGACATTGCACTACGGTGTTGGTCGGCTCGTGGGTAATACGCACCGCCGAGTCGGTTTTGTTAACGTGCTGACCACCGGCACCACTGGCACGGTAGGTATCAATACGCAGATCCGATGGGTTAATCTCGATTTCAACATTATCGTCGATTTCCGGCGATACAAACACCGCGGCAAAAGACGTATGGCGACGGCTGCCCGAATCAAAGGGCGATTTACGTACCAGGCGATGCACGCCCGTTTCCGTGCGTAACCAGCCAAAGGCGTATTCGCCCTCAAACTTAATAGTCGCGCCTTTGATGCCCGCTACTTCACCGGCGGAGACTTCCAACAGCTCGACCTTAAAGCCCTTCTGCTCACCCCAACGCAAATACATGCGCAGAATCATCTCTGCCCAGTCCTGCGCCTCGGTGCCACCGGAACCGGCCTGAATATCGAGGAATGCACTGTTGGCATCCATCTCACCAGAGAACATACGACGAAATTCCAGTTTCGCCAGCAACGCATCCAGCTGTTTAATCTCAGCCATCACTTCGCCGACGGTATCTTCGTCGTTTTCTTCAATCGCCATCGCCAGTAATTCATGGCCATCACTGATACCGCTATCCAAATTATCGATGGTGGCAACGATGTCCTCCAGCTGAGAACGCTCCTTACCCAACGCTTGCGCACGCTCGGGATCATCCCAAACTTTAGGGTCCTCTAGCTCGCGCTCGACTTCTTCCAAACGATCCTGTTTCTCAGCGTAGTCAAAGATACCCCCTAAGCACGTCTGTACGCGCCTGAAGTTCCTTGAGGGACTGAGTGATTGCGTTGGTTTCCAGCATGAAGACGAGCTCGGTATCGGTTAAGGTGAAATCAATTCAATTTAAGGCGGCCATTCTACCCGATTGGGCGTTGAGATTGAATATTCATGAGGCTTTCTTTGGCAGTGCTTGATTTACACTTTTACGAATCAGTTTGCTCTGGCAAGCCGGTCAATTCTAGAAGTACGTCAAAAACATAAAAATTATCGGAAGACTGGCATCTACAACTAGTGGCTCCTAACCCAACCATAATGAAGACGACCATAAATCAGTAATAATTACACTTATAACAAATATGCTCCATTCGACATATAAACGAATAGCTATTAATTATTTCGTCATACCAAAAGATTTACAAAAGCCTCCGCTATACTATTAACCACTATCAGTGAGGGAGCTCTCTGAACCAAGCCAAACAGGCCGGGCGCAATCAGGCAAAGGGATAGACTCGAAAGTCTGTAACGAGGTTAGAACAGTGGTTGTAGATATTCAACCATCAACTGTAACGACTCATTTCCCCGAAAACGGTTGATGTCGAGTTTATATACCAGCCTCACTCGCTTGGCCTCGTTAGGCCAAACCTCCAGATCAATAAAAAAGGCAATGGCATCGTGGCTTTGCCCGCTTTGCTCATCAATCAGCTGTAGTTTCAGGTGCTTTTCTCCCACTAGCCGCTGCTGACTAATGACAAATTCACCTTCGAACATGGGCTGCAAAAACCCCTGCCCCCAGGGGCCGGCTTGATTGAGCGAATAGGCCAGTTCCATACCGCACTCACTGCCCGTCAAAGCACCATCGGTTTGTAATTCCGCCTGTAACGTATCGCTGCTGAGCTGCTGCGTTGCCACCTCATTAAAAGCCGCTGAAAAATTCGCCAGATGACACTTACTGAGCGACAAGCCTGCCGCCATTGCGTGACCACCAAATTTCTGCAACAGTTCCGGGTGACGCTTAGCAACAACATCCAACGCATCGCGAATATGAAAACCGGGAATGGAGCGTGCCGAGCCTTTGAGCTCTTCACTCAAGGTATCATCAGACGCATCGGCAAAGGCAATCACCGGGCGATGGAACTGTTCTTTGACACGCGAGGCTAGAATACCAATCACGCCCTGATGCCAATCCGGGTTATATAAACACAGGCCCACATCGGCGGTTTCGGCACTCAGATCCATGGCATTGAGATTGGCCATAGCCTGCGCCTTCATATCAGCTTCGATATCCTTACGATGGCGATTGAGGTCATCCAATTCGCGGGCCATGTCCATGGCCGCATTGGCATCATCGGTGAGCAAGCATTCGATGCCGAACGACATATCGTCCAGTCGCCCCGCTGCGTTGAGGCGAGGCCCGGCAGCAAAGCCCAGATCACTGGAGACGATATATTCAGGCTCTCGCCCCGCCACTCTTAGCAGCGCAAGAATGCCCTCACAACATTTACCCGCGCGCATGCGGCGTAAACCCTGCTCCACCAAAATACGGTTATTGTGATCCAGCGGCACCACATCGGCGACGGTACCTAATGCCACCAGATCCAGCAATTCGGCTAAATTAGGTTCGGAGGTTTGTTGTTCTGCAAACCAGCCACTTTCACGCAGAGTTGTGCGTAGCGCCAACATCACATAAAAAATCACCCCCACACCGGCGGCGTTTTTGCTGGCAAATTCACAACCGGGTTGATTGGGATTCACAATGGCTTCGGCATCGGGCAATTCATCACCGGCCAAATGATGATCGGTAATCACCACCTTGATGCCTGCTTCACGCGCGCGCTGCACACCAGCCAAACTGGCTATACCGTTATCCACCGTGACAATGACATCAGGAGATTGCGTTTTAGCAACATCAACAATTTCTGGCGTCAGACCATAACCGTATTCAAAACGGTTCGGCACCAAATAATCGACCCGCTGCGCGCCCATCGAACGCAATGCTCGAATAGCCAGCGCCGTGCTGGTGGCGCCATCACAATCAAAATCTCCAACTATCAGGATATGTTGCTGCTCGGCAAGGGCCGTTTTCAGCACCGCAACAGCGGCATCGATACCTTTGAGATTATGGAAGGGTAAAAGGTCTTTGAGATTGAGCGATAGCTCATCTTGCGAACGAATGCCACGCGCCGCGTAAACACGTTGAAGAACAGGATGTAGATCAGGCAGTACAGATGACAGGGCGGTCAGCGCCGTGTCATCGACCCGACGCTGAACAATTCGTTTTATCCCTGTCATGGGAGAGGTTATTACTAAAACTAGCTAGCGGTAACGATGGCTTTGACAGCGTTAATATCGTTAGCCACCACCTGGAAACGTTCTTCACGCTCGAACAGGTCAGCCATGTGATGCGGCAGTTTTGGCTCTTCACAGCCAGCTTTGAGTACCGCTTCCGGGAATTTAACAGGATGCGCAGTCGCCAACGTTACCATTGGAACCGACGTATCGCGGTTACATTCACGCGCCGCTTTCAGACCGATGGCTGTGTGCGGATCAAGTAGCTCGCCAGTGTTTTCAAACACCTCAGCGATCGTCGCGCAGGTCACTTCATCATCAACGCTGTAGCTATCAAATAGCTCGCTAATACGCTGCCACGCGGCCTGATCCAGCTCAGCAGCACCGCCACTAAAACGCTCAATCAAGTTCGATACAGCCGCACCATCGCGCTCATACATATCAAACAGCAGACGCTCGAAGTTGCTGGACACCATGATATCCATGCTGGGCGACAACGTGTGATCCAATGTTTGTTTGCTGTAATCGTTGCTGCTGATGCAACGGTGCAGAATGTCGTTTTTGTTAGTCGCAACAACCAACTGTGCAATCGGTAAGCCCATTTGCTTGGCCAGATAACCGGCAAAGATGTCACCGAAGTTACCGGTAGGCACGGAGAAAGACACTTCGCGATGTGGGCCACCCAGCGACAGCGCCGCATGAAAGTAGTAGACAATCTGCGACATGATGCGCGCCCAGTTAATGGAGTTAACCGCCACCAACGAACGTTCACCACCCAGGAACGACTGATCAGCAAAACAGGCCTTAACCATTTGCTGGCAATCATCGAAGTTGCCTTCAATCGCCAGGTTATGAATATTATCGCCCATCACCGTGGTCATTTGTTTGCGCTGCACATCGGACACCCGGTTATGCGGGTGCATGATGTAGATATCCACATTGTCACAACGGCGACAGCCTTCAATCGCCGCTGAACCGGTATCACCGGAAGTTGCGCCAACAATGGCCACACGCTTGTTATTACGTTGCAGGATGTAATCAAGCAGGCGACCCAACAGTTGCAGGGCAAAATCTTTAAAGGCCAACGTTGGGCCGTGGAACAATTCCATCACCCATTCGTTGTGACCTAACTGCTTCAGTGGTGCGACGGCATCATGATCAAAACCGGCATAGGTTTCATCGATCAGGCCTTTCAGATCCGCATCAGGAATCGCGCCATCCACAAAGGGTTGAATCACTTTGTAGGCCAGCCCGGCATAACTCAGTTCAGACCAGGATGCGATTTCTTCAATGCTGTAATGCGGCAGTGTTTCTGGCACATACAGACCGCCATCACTGGCCAGACCAGTCAGCAGAACATCTTCAAATTGTAGGGCCGGAGCCTGACCGCGCGTACTGATATATTTCACTGAGTTTTACTTCCTGCTTTTTCTAAAATTAAGAGCTAAATAGAGGTTGGGCTACAACCAATCGCTATGCCTAGTCTTTCAGCGTTTCAACACGAATGCGCATTATTTTACCGTGTGTTGAGTTTAAGGCTTCAATGGCGTTAATCGCACTGTTCATGTTGCTTTCAAGCACCTTACGAGTCAGCAAAATAATGTTCGCTTCGCCGCCAATTTGTTGCGGTTCTTTCTGAAGAATGGCTTCCATGCTGATGTCCTGCTCGCCAAGAATTTTAGCGACGTCGGCCATCACGCCGGCGCGATCTTCCACTTGCAGGCGCAGGTAATAAGCACTTTCAATGGCGTCAATTGGCAGAATCGGTGTATCAGTTTGCTGATCGTGGAAACCCAGCGGAGGCACACGCTGAGCGTCATTCAATCCAAGTGCACGTACCACATCAACGATATCCGCAACCACAGCAGAAGCTGTGGGTTCTGCGCCAGCACCTGCACCGTAATGCAGCGTTGGGCCTACCGCATCGCCGTGAACAACAACGGCATTCATCACACCGTCAACATTGGCCAGCAGGCGCGTTTCAGGCACCAGCGTCGGGTGTACACGTAGCTCAATGCCGTTGTCAGTACGCTTGCTGATACCCAGGTGTTTAATGCGATAGCCCAGCTCTTCGGCATAGGTCACATCCTGCGCTGTAATTTCGCTGATGCCTTCGGTGTAGGCTTTTTCGAATTGCAGAGGAATACCAAAGGCGATAGAAGAAAGAATCGTCAGCTTGTGGCAGGCATCGATGCCTTCCACGTCAAAGGTCGGATCCGCTTCAGCGTAACCCAGCTCTTGAGCTTCCTTGAGTACGTCTCCGAAGGAACGTCCCTTGTCGCGCATTTCGGTCAGAATGAAGTTACCGGTGCCGTTAATAATACCAGCCAACCAGTTAATTTTATTGCCCGCAAAACCTTCACGCACCGCCTTGATAATGGGGATACCACCAGCAACCGCCGCTTCATAAGCCACAACAACCCCTTTGGCTTTAGCTGCTGCAAAAATTTCGTTACCACGCTCAGCGATCAGTGCTTTGTTAGCAGTAACCACATGCTTGCCGTTTTCGATCGCTGTCATTACCAGCTCAAAGGCGATGTCATAACCACCGATCAGCTCACAAACAACGTCTACTTCGGGATCGCGTGCCACATCAAAAATATCATTGCTAATCGTGCAGCCGTCAAAATCATAACCTGCTTTAGTTTGACGCATACCCACATGGGAAACCACGATGTCACGACCGGCACGACGCGAGATTTCACTGGCATTGCGTTTTAATACATTGAACGTCCCGCCACCAACAGTGCCCAGACCACAAATTCCAACATTAACAGGTTTCAAGAGACGCCCTCTTTACAAATAACAGTTTGATTTAACAGAGTTTTTAATCAGTCGTAACGAACCGACTTACTCCCACACACAGACCCTAAAAGCCCGTGTCAAATAAGACCGCATATTGTAGAGATAAACGAAGAAAATACAAAGGGTTAATGCCGCCATGAAAGCGGCATTAAGAAGAGGGAAGTGACTAAAACACTAACGACTAAAGCCTGTAATTATTACAGACCTAAAATTTTCTCTAATTCAGCCGCGGGACGATAACCTGAAACAAGCTGACCTGACTCAAGAATGATCGCTGGCGTACCCCGGATACCCATATCAATCGCCATCTGATATTGATCGGCAACCGGGTTTTCACAACTCGCACTGTAGACCGACTGCCCCGACTTCAAACGGGTCATGGCGTCATTCTTATCTTCAGCACACCAAGCGTTAACGATTTTATGGTAAGAATCACTACCCACACCGGCGCGCGGATAAGCCAAATAACTCACCTCAATACCCGCATCCAGATAACTGGCCATTTCTCGATGCAGTTTTTGACAATAGCCACAGTCAACATCGGTGAAAACAGTGATTGAGGCTTTCTTGGTTGCTGGCGAATAAGTGATTTTATCTGACGAGTCAACGCCTGAAATAAGATCTGCTCTGACCAGATCACGCTTGGCGTTCGTCAGATTAACTAAGCCGCCATCGGTTAGCTGAAACATATCGCCGGCCACAAAATAGCTGGCATCCTCAGAAACAAAAACACGCTCACCATTACCCAGGGTTACTTCATAAAGGCCTGCCAGCTGACTTTGCTGGATACCGACCATAGGAATTTGCGGCACAGCCTGCTGCAGCTTATCGATAATTTTTTGCTCAACATCGGTATCGATAGAAGTATCGTCCGCCATAGCGCCCATTGTCGCGACACTGAGTCCGCATGCCATCAAAACCGTCTTAAATAACTGCATATTTTTTCCTGTTAAGAAATCTTTAACTGCTGCAAGTGCAACCCGTTAGAGGCACGCCTAACAAATTGGTTCATCAAACCACATCATTCAACTGTAGCAGACAAATAGAACAAGCAAAAAAAAGCGGACAGAAAATCTGTCCGCTTTTTTATATCTTTTGCTCAGCCTATTTGGCTGGCAACGTACCAGGATGTCATTAACGTTATTTAACGTTAAGTTTTTCCTTAATACGTGCAGCACGACCAGACAAGTCACGCAGGTAGTACAGTTTAGCCTGACGTACGTCACCGCGACGCTTAATAGCAATGCTATCAATCTGCTTGCTGTAAGTCTGGAATGTACGCTCAACGCCTACACCGTGAGAGATTTTACGCACTGTGAATGCTGAGTTGATGCCACGGTTACGAACACCGATAACAACACCTTCGTAAGCCTGCAAACGCTCACGCGTACCTTCTTTAACTTTAACCTGAACAACGACAGTATCACCCGGTGCAAAAGACGGGATCTCTGTGCCTGTTTGTTCTGCTTCCAACGCTTGAATGATTTTATTTTTTCCGCTCATTACTCGCTCCTAACCGGCTATCGTAATAGCCTAAAATTTCAATCTAGATGGGCCACTCTATTGAGCCCGTTTAAATTCTTCTAGCAACGCCTGCTGCTCTTCGTTCAATTCTGCCTGTTCAATCAAGTCTGGTCGGTGTATCCAGGTACGGCCCAGTGACTGCTGTAAGCGCCAGCGACGAA
>Ga0209396_1001289_pt1 | contig 28127 bp, 19 predicted proteins | sample GOMGulsemesocosm_6_FD_184638 | JGI IMG/M metagenome (GOLD analysis project Ga0209396, IMG submission 184638) | Methane-oxidizing microbial communities from mesocosms in the Gulf of Mexico - GOM8C Gulf of Mexico (SPAdes) (version 2) | ecosystem: Environmental > Aquatic > Marine > Cold seeps... | reverse complement strand
AATCCCATTTCAAGTTTTTAGTGATATAAAAGAAGTTCATTTAACCATTAAGGATCATTTATTTTTTCCTGCCACCGTCTCAGTGCCAGCGAATGAAAAAATAAAATTAATTATAGATAATCAAGATAAAACACCTGAAGAATTTGATAGTTTTGATTTAAATAGAGAAAAAGTTATTTTTGGATATAGTCGTGCAGTTATTTATATTGGACCATTAAAACAAGGTATTTATTCATTTTTTGGAGAATATGCACCTCAAACAGCACAAGGAAAAATAATTGTAACTCAAAAGGGACTTAGTGATGCTCCTTAATACTGTTGTTATCAGTTTATCAAATATACTACCGATCTGTATTTTCCTTGTTTTGATTATTTTGTTATGTAACAACGCAAAAGTTGCCGCCAATTGGATCTGCTTAGGCTTGCTTCTTGGTATATTCTTAAACCTTGTACTGATCAATACAGCTTCATATCTGGGAACTTGGTTTGAGTATAAAGGAATGGAATACTTTTTGATTATGCTTCACAGCTCATTTTATTTAAGTATTATATTTCTGTTATTTAGATTCAATCATCAAGATGATATTTGGTTAATATTACTCATTCTAAGCAGCTGTTTTTCGACATTGATTTATGGCAACCACTTCTTAATATATATACTGGGTTATTGGCAGCAAAGCTTTGCCGTTAATGCGCTCATTATTGGCAGTACTTTAGGGCTTGGAGTTTGTATTAGTTTTAGTATATTGTTCTATTTTTCAGTCAATTATTTAATCAAAAAGTTTACAATAACGATCCTTTTCTTTTTCTTATTGTTACATGCAAGTGGGCAACTTTTACCAGCCCTTAATTTAGCCGTTCAAGTAGATTTGATTACACAACATGCTGTATTTTGGGATTCAAGTGGTTTAGTGAGTGAAAGTTCTGAATTAGGACGATTATTAAAAGCTTTATTTGGTTATGAAGCAAAACCAAGCTTACTTGAAATCTTCATTTTTGTTATATCAACATTTTTACCTTTAGCATATTTTATTTTTACTAAAGGCAATATCACACATAATTCATCAAACCTGACTAAGGACTCGAAATGAGAAAGTGCTACTTCTTGTGCCTGATTTCTTTATTTCTATTTACCAATAAATCTATCGCTGATGGTATGGTTGTAGATAAAGTTTATCACCCCTATGTTTTACCTAATGAAATGGAATTTGAATGGCGTGTATTATCACGCCAAGATGAAGATCAAAACATTTTATCTCAACGGCTCGGATATGGTCTGGCAATTTCACAAACCATCGCACTTGAAACTTACTTAATTGGCGAGCGAAATGGTGATGGTGATTTTGGTCTACAAGCCTATGAAATTGAGGCAAGAATGCAGCTTGTAGAGCAAGGTCGTTATTGGGCTGACTGGGGCCTTTTACTTGAAATTGAAAAAGAACATCAAAAAGATAATTTTGAGATCACAACAGGACTTTTATTTGAAAAAGAAATAAATAAAACAAGTCTGACTTTAAATGCATTTGTTGTTTATGAATGGGGAGATACATTAGAGGATGAAATAGAATTAGAATTTAGAGCACAATATCGTTATAGATGGATACCACAAGTTCAACCTTCAATAGAGATTTATACCGGTGAAGATTTCATTGGTATCGGCCCTGGTTTTATGGGACTACAAAGGTTTCAAGGACAAAAGCAACTCAAGTGGGAAGCTGGTTTTATAACTGAAGTCGGGGGAGGCGGTAAAGATCACAGCTTTCATTTTGCATTAGAATATGAATTTTAGAGACTATCAATAATAGGAGAGCAAGCAAAGCCTAACTCTCCAATTTTTAACTATAAATAGATATCTATTTTATAGGTCTGCGAGCAAGTATTTTATTTTCTAAAATAATTGAGTTTAAAATATCACTGGGTACTTTTATCGCTAGGCCAGCTCTATCAGAGGTCTTTTTTACTTCATTATCATGTTTAGATGCGCGAGATAATGCAACAACAGGACACGATTCTGATTTCATATATTCCAGTGCAGCACTTAACATGCCTTCACTTGTATCACCCAAAGGTTTTGAATAATCATCAGCTACATTACAACCTTTAACTTCTGACTCTAACTGTGGTGATTCTTTTGGTACAAAGCCATCTGAGTATTCGCCAAACCCTTTAGCATTCACGCCTTTAAATTGAATAGTGAAATAGGTATTGCCACAGTTATCTTGTGGGTAAAAGCCATAAGGTTTACCGCATGTTTTATTACCAATTTGAATCACATCTATGTCTATACCACGTAAACCATTCATAAATGCTTCGCTTGCAGAACATGTTGAACCAGTTGTTAAAACAAATACTCGTTGTAGATTAATACTTGGTAAGTTTTGTGAAGTAAATTTATAAGTTACATAATCTATTTTTTTATCATAAAAAGGGGTAGGTGATAGGCCAGTTCCTGTCACTGGATTTGTACTTGTATACTTATCATTGAACATGGTATTTTCAAAAGTGCGATTATTAGTTGTATTATCACCTGCCACCATATAGGCAAATTGAGATGCTAACGCTAATAAACCACCGCCGTTATATCTTAAGTCTACTACAAGCTCTGATACATTTTCATTAGCAAACTCATCAATTGCATTTATCAAACCCTCTTGTGCTAAACCAATATGCGAGTTAAATTGCAAATATCCGACCTTACCTCCTTCTATATCTATTACTTTGGTATTTTGTACTGGCGATGAAACTACATCAGCAGATACTAAAGTTTTGGTAATAATAGTACCATCGGGCTCTAACAATTTAAAACTATGCGATTCACCCGCTTCTGCTGGAGACAAGCCAGCATTAATAGCATCTACGTTGCTGCCATTAATGAAATCAACTCCATCAACTTCAATAATTTGTGTGCCACGTTTTATATTAACTATATCAGCGGGAGAGTTTGGCTCGGTATATCTTACGGTTAACTTACGTGGTGGAGAACGTTCTTCCTTAGTAGATTGCCAGCTAATACCATAGCCTGATGTAATTCCTGATTGTGTTTGTTGTTTATAATCTGCTGTATTTTGTGAAAAGTGATATTTATCTTTTGGTTCGCCAGAACCCGTTGTTTGATTTGTTTTAAGTTGTTTAAAATAATCAGCAACATTAAAGTTATTAGGGTCATTATCTTCAATTTCGCTATACCAAAGATAAGTATTGTCACTATAAGATCTTAACCACATTTTTTCATGCAATTCACTCCCAGTCATATCAGGATAAGCGGCGTTGTTATTATATGGATCCGTGCCCGTTCTTGGTGTTGCACAATAATCTTTAAATTTACTATCTGCTTCAAATGTACCCGCGACCCAAGTCGCAGGTACCGCAGGTGTCAGGCCAGTCTCTGGACTGGATGAGCCACCACAGGCTGATAATGTAAACACACCTAAAGCTAATGTTATTTTAGTTTTTACTGATTTATGAAATGCCATAAAGTCCTTCTTTATTGTTACAGTTTTAAAAGTAAAAATATATTTTATATTAAAACCCCGGTAACAAACACAGAAATAACTTACAAATGAATAACAATTACTTTCATCTTTCTATCTGAAAACCAGGTGTTCTTAAGGTTTTATGCAATGAATGTGAATATGTAACAATTCAAATTAAATCTGAAAATAAGACTATGTTGACAGTTGTTGTTATTAAATATATTAGATTAGGTAAGCCGTTTTTATTTCAATTTTTTATAGACTGTATATTAAAAATAAACATAAAAGAAACATAAAACTATCTATTATCTTATTGATAGTAAAGGTTTATATAATAATATAGATAACGATTCGTTATCAAAGTCAATAAATATGCAAGTTTGTATATACTAATAATATACAGTTTATATTTTTTAATCATCAAATTAGAAAATTGAATAAATAATCGATTTTATAGAGTAAGGGTATTAAATGAGTAATAACTGGAATGAATTTCAAACACAACTAGAAAACTGTCTATGTCCACCGGGTAATGGCGTATTCACAGTTAATACTGCAAAAGAACGAAAAGAAGCATTGCATCAAAAACTTTATAATGAAACAGCACAAGAGAAAGTAAATACTTTATGGCAATCATCTTTGAATGAGCTGCCAAAATCTGAACATAAAGCGGTAATTTTAGGAATAAGTTCAGATTGTGGTGGTGGTATTTTACGTGGTGCTAACTGGGGTCCATTATTACTTCGTACTACTCTAGTAGAGCAACATCCACAAACGCGTTCTTTTGATATGGGTGATATCAGAGTTATTCCACATTTATTACATGATAAGTACCTTAATGATGGCACTATTGAGAATTGCCAAAAAGCGTTATACCAAAAAGAAGATGTTAATAATAAAGCAGATTATGCTGTAAGCCCATTATCTATCACAGAAGATGTATGTGATAGCTTTTACGCAAACCTACCTGAAAAAGGTATTTTTGGTATAGGTGGTGATCACTCTATCAGCTATCCATTAACTAAATCATTCTTAAAAGCGAAACGAGAACGTGGTATTCGTACAGCCATTATACATTTTGATGCGCATACTGATTTATTAATAGAACGTTTAGGCATAGATTTATGTTTTGGTTCTTGGTGTACTCATATTCTTGAATACTTACCAGATCCAAGCCATTTAATACAAATAGGTATACGCTCAAGTGGTAAACCAAAATCACATTGGGAAGAGACATTTGGTATCAAACAGCATTGGGCTCATGAAATTCAAGAGCAAGGAGCTCAAAAAATTGTTGATGGCATCATTGAACAATTAAAGCGCGACAATGTTGATGAACTTTATGTCAGTTTTGATATTGATGCTTTGGATGCTAAGTGGGCTTCTGCTACAGGTACGCCTGAACCAGATGGAATGACACCTGATGAATCACTATTAATATTAAAAGCATTAAGCGAGCAGTTTCCAATTACGGGCGCAGATATGATGGAAATAGCCCCTTTTACAGATAGTTCATTAATGGGTCAATCTAGTTCTGAAACTACGCTTAAAGAAGGCGCTAAAATCTCAGCCTTTTTAATTAATGCAATGAACAAGTAAAGAGCTGACATTATGAAACAGAACCCGCTTATCCAAAATATCAAAGAACTGCTGAAGGAGCAGCAAATTCGTAGTCATTACGAGTTATCTTATTATTTGGCTGAGCGCGGTTTTGAAAATACGAGTCAGCCACAGATATCTCGTATTTTAAAACAAATTGGTGCTATTAGTATTAAAAATAATAATGGTGAATCAATTTATACAATACAGCACGAACTTATGATGCCGACGCTTGATACACAAGTGAAAGAACTTGTCATTAATACGCATACTAATCAATTAATTGTGATGGTTGAAACAATTCCAGGTTCAGCCGATATTATTGCTAGAGTAATCGAAAACTCCCCAATCAAAAAGCATATCCTTGCCACCATAGCGGGTGATGATAATGTAATGCTTATTCCTGTTTCTATTAAAAATTGTGAACAAATCATGCTCATGACTCAAGAGTTATTTCATTAAATCCAATAAAACTAACTTAATAGCGCTCAATGTTGTAATTGAAACTGCGCGAGAAAAGGCACTTGGGAGCGGCTTTGTTGTAGTGGCAGAAGAAGTAAATGCGTTAGTAAGCAACACAGTATTGATATTCAGAAATTAATATTGAACTACTTGAGCAAATTTACGAACAATCAAACCGAGTTAAACAGTTTTTATAATTAATACTTTGAATTATGTTAATCTATTGATTAGTTTACATCGATTAACAAAGCAGTAATTTTTTTATTGTTCCTAAAGTTTTTATCTGTGATGATTATCATTACCTCAATTATTTTTAGATAAAAAAATGTTTAAACAGCACATTAAATCTCTTTTTATTGTATGCATCTTACTGAGCTCAACATTTGCAAGTGCATTACAGCCGCCGACAAAAAAACAATTAGAACGTTATAAAACACAAGGTACATTACAACAAAAATTAGATGATGCAAAAAAACTTACAAATTATAAAATAGCCCCTAATTTAGCTCATCATACAAAAAAATATATTGATGAAAAATTAGGGATTAACTCTGTAGTTCAAAGCATTCCTGGCCATAGAGGTTTGCCATCAACAGGTAACGTCAAAACATTCACTTTATTATTAGACTTTGCTGATGCGCTAGCTCCAGAGCACCAAACGGTTGAAGTTATCAATAATCATATCTACGGCGAAGGTTTACCTGAACGTTATCCAGTCGAAAGTTTAACAAGTTTTTACAAACGTTCTTCATACGACCAACTGACTATTGGTGGTAATGTGATTGGTTGGTACACCACACCTTACCCAAGAACTGATATTACAGATGCTCAAGCTGTCATCAAAGAAGCATTAACGTATTACGAATCTCAAGGCCATGATTTCAGCCAATATGATAATGACGGTGATGGTTATATTGATTACTTCTCTGTTGTATGGACTGGTGAAGTTGGTGAATGGGCCAGCCTTTGGTGGGGATGGCAAAGCTCATTTTCAGATCCTCAATATACTTTATCAGGGAAAGAGTTAGCAGCATTTTCTTGGCAGTGGTTAAGTTGGAATAACGACACGGATGATTTTGATCCTCTAACACTTATTCATGAAACAGGTCATGGCTTAGGTTTACCTGATTTTTATGACTATGATGGTGATATTGGCCCAGTAGGAGGAGTAGGTGGTTTAGACATGATGGATGCAACTTGGGGAGACCATGGTGCATTTTCTAAATTCGCTTTAGGTTGGATTGAACCAAAAATAGTGTCATCAGGTACACAAAAAATCACATTAGAGCCAAGTAGTAGTACAAAAGATGCATTGATAATAATGCCGGATCTCACTTTAGATAAAAAATATAGTGAATACTTTGTTGTGCAAAATAGAGATCAGCTGCAAAACGATGCAAAATTACCCAATAAAGGTGTACTTATTTGGCATATAAATGCACAAACCAATCAAAATGGCTTCATTTATAATAATAGCTATTCTGAAAATAAATTAATTCGTTTAATGGAAGCTGATGGACTAGAGCAGATAGAACAAGGTTTTGGTGCTGATGGTGATGACTATTACCAAAATGGACAAAACTTTGATACAACGACTTCACCGGATAGTCAAAGTTATTTATTAGGGGGTTCTGGTGTTGAGATTAAAAATATTATCAATGATGATTTAAATATTAGTTTTGATGCTAATATAGCAATTTTGCCAGAAATTATAATTACAGATATTGAGCCACTTCAAGTACTTAGCGAACAGCAAACGATATCAGCTAATGTAACGAGTACTGATACAGTAAGTAAAGTTTCCTTTTATCTAAATAATGAATTGCAAAAAGAAGATACCGAGGCACCATTCAGTGTGACTTTAGACACAAGCTCTATCGCATTGGGTGAAGTTATAGCAAGAGTTGATGTTTATACAACGAGTAATATTAAAAATAGCGCGAATATAAAACTATTAAAATTACCGCAAACACCTTCTTTTTTAATAACGAACTTAACACCTTCTGGCTCAGCTGACGCGCTTTCAGCTGCTTTACAAGCTAACGATAAAACATCCTTATCTCTTACAGACTTTCCAGTAGTTGACCCATCTCAGGTTCCAGTGATATTTATTAACAATACAGGTGATTCTGACAATATATCAACAGAGCAGGTATCACGCATTTCAAACTATATTGATGCAGGTGGTCAAGTCTATTATGAAAATGGCTATTGGTTTTGGGCAAAAAATGAAAATATGACAAATCTAGCGAGCAAATTGGGCGTTAAATTATCATATAATTTTTCCCAAGAGCTAATGCCATTAACAGGAGCCGATAATTCTGTCATGTTTGGCATAGACTATACTCCAGAATTTATAGACAATTACACTTTTTATTCCGAAATGATTGCAGCAGACGAAGTAACATCTACTCAAGCTGTTTGGCAACTAACATCAAAAGGGTTTAATGTTGCTTTATCTAATAAAATTTCAGATGCTAAAATAATTGCTTCAACTGCACGTTTTGCAGATATTCCAGCAAGTCAAAGACAATTAGTAATGAGTAATTACTTGTCTTACTTTGAAAAAGATACGACTAATTCAGCAGCAAAAGTAAATGTTTCTCAAACCCAAGTTAGTAATTCTGAAAATGAAGTAGGTATAAACGTTGAATTACAGCGTACTTTTGATGACTTAACCAATAGTACAGTCAATTTAAAACTAGAAGGGATCACAGCTGTTGAGGGTGTGGACTATTTGCCTTTAGAAGTCACAACGATTGAGTTTTTAGAAGGCATACTCAGCTATCATGTACCGATTGTATTTATTAATAATGCAATCGATGATGGTGACAGACAGCTTAAACTTATTATCGAAGGTGATAATGCTGGCAACGTTACGGAATCAATTATTACGATTATTAATGAAGATGATGCTGGTAAAGTAAAATTTACCACGCAGAATTCGGATATAGTTGAAGATACAACTCAATTTGACTTTACAATCACTCGTGACGGAGATGGTATTACACCTCACCACATAAAGGTCAAAACTGTAAATGATACTGCCCAAGAAGGTGTGAACTTCGAGGGGATAAATTTAGAATATACTTTTGCAGATAATGAGTTTTCAAAGACATTTTCTGTCAATTTAATAGATAACAATATTATTAATGAAGATATCTATTTTAATATTGAAATTGAAAGCCTTTATAAAGCTCATGATTATTCACCATTATCGGTGACAATCAAAGACAACGATATAAGAGGTTCAATCAAGTATGCAAGCAATGAACTTAGCATTTCTGAAAACTCAGGATCGGTAGAAATTGAAATCCAAAGAATAGACGGCAGCGATGATATTATCGATTTTGTATTAACATCAGTTGATGGTACAGCAAAATCAGGCGTTGACTTCACAGCAATAAATGAAAACTTGGTTTTTGCGGTAGGAGAAACCAGTAAAAAGATTACACTAAATGTGATTGATAATAATGAAGTTGATGAAAACCGCCAATTTACATTAACTTTAGAGAGTGAGTTTTTAGTCGTTTCACCACAAGTATTAAATATTATCATCACAAATGAAGATGTTACGCCCAAACCTGTTGAACCTACAAGCAAAAGCTCATCTGGAGGCTCTATATCAGTTTTTATTTTATTGATGACTTTAATAATAAGACGTCGAAAATACTAATTTCGATATTTTAACCTTAAATAATAATTAATACCTTTAGTTATTAAATATCAAAAAAGTCTGCTCGATAGCAGGCTTTTTCTTTATAAATTAATGGCTAGCCCTAAATAAGATTGACACTTACCTATTAGTAAATAGCAGAGTGTTATTAATACTGTTTTAGCAGAACGGAAAACGGTATTCTCAAAAGTGAATACTTATTGATAAAGCTTAAAGACCAAAGTTAAGCCAAAAGAATGATTAAAGAATCAGTGATTATTTATAAAAAAAGGCCGCATACGGCCTTAAAATATAAATGCCTAATGATGTACATCAGCCTTTGTAGCTTAATAACTGTCACCTATGCTAGGACGGTTAATTTACCCATATGTTTATCTAATACTTTCGTCTTTCCAATCCAGTTTCAGCCAATATTTTTGCGGAAATCTCTTCAATTGAATGTTGTGTTGAATTTAGATATGGGATTCTGTTATTTTTATATAACATTTCAACTTCACGCACTTCAATTCTACATTGGCGAAGTGATGCATATTTACTATTAGCTAACCTTTCATTTCGAATAGCAGCTAATCTCTCTGGTTTAATTGTTAAACCAAACATTTTTTTCTTGTGTGGAACTAATGATGGAGGAATTTTTAAATCATCCATATCATCATCAGTAAAAGGATAATTTGCCGCTTTTATCCCATATTGTAATGCTAAATATAAACTCGTTGGTGTTTTACCACTTCGACTAACACCAACAAGAATAATATCAGCCTCTGCATAGTTTTTGAGATTAGCGCCATCATCATTTGCTAAGGCATAGTTAACTGCATCAATTCTAAAATCATAACTTTTTTCGTGAATACTATGAGTTCTATGAGTTCTAGGAACCGGTTCTACTTGTATTTCTTTTTCAATTTGATCACTAAAAACAGTTAAAAAATCATAGCACACGCCTTGAGATGAATTTATGATATCCGTTAATTCATGATCTACAAAAGTATAAAATACTAAAGGTTTCTCTCCCTTTGAACTGATTGATTTGTCTATTTGATTTTTTACTTCTAATGCTTTTTCCTTTGTTTCAACAAAAGGAATTGTAATATTTTTAAAATCTACTGGAAATAGTGAAAGCGTAGCATGACCAAAAACTTCAGCAGTGATGGCCGTACCATCTGATATATAAAATGCTGTTCTCAACGATTTAACCTCAAATTTCTAATTATCTCTTTTCGTTAAGAATAATATACACTATATTTTGAATATATATCTAAACCTTAAATATTTATATCAAAATCACATATTTGTGTATTTACCTGACACCGTCTAGCGGTGTAGAATTAAATTGACCTATTTGGAGGGTCTAATTCGTTAAAATTGATAGTTGATACTATGTTGTGGGTTTTTATTGGAACGCAGTTCAACTAAAACAAGGTAATAAGCACATAGTATCAATCATATAATCTACTTTTGGAGATATTTCCGTGCAAGAATCCGTTCTCTGGTATCAAGAACTTGGTATGCAAGATGTTCCTCGTGTTGGTGGTAAAAATGCTTCACTTGGTGAAATGATTTCAAACCTAGCAAATGCTGGTGTTCAAGTCCCGGGTGGATTTGCAACAACATCAGATGCTTTTAACGAGTTCCTTGAGCAATCAGGATTAAATGCTCGCATCTATAAAGTTTTAGATGACTTAGACGTTGATGATGTAAAAAAATTAGCAGAAGTTGGTGCTGATATTCGTCAATGGATAATAGATACACCTTTTCATGACTCATTTTATACAGCAATAAAACAAGCTTATACTCAGCTTTGTGGTGATGCCGAAAAAGATGCTTCTTTTGCTGTCAGATCTTCTGCTACAGCTGAAGATATGCCTGATGCCTCATTCGCAGGACAACAAGAAACCTTTCTAAACGTACGTGGAATTGATGCCGTAATGGTCGCAATTAAACATGTTTACGCCTCACTATTTAATGATCGTGCCATCTCTTATCGTGTGCATCAAGGTTATGACCATCGTGGCGTTGCATTGTCAGCTGGCATACAGCGTATGGTTAGATCAGATAAAGCGTCATCAGGTGTCATGTTCAGCATAGACACAGAATCAGGTTTTGAAGATGTTGTATTTATTACATCAAGCTATGGCTTAGGTGAAATGGTAGTACAAGGAGCAGTAAACCCAGATGAATTTTATGTTCATAAACCAACTTTAGCAGCCGGTAGACCGAGTGTTGTACGTAGGAATTTAGGTTCTAAAGCAATAGAAATGGTTTACTCAGATGACGAAGGTCACGGTAAACAAGTTGAAATTATTGACGTACAGCAAAACTTAAGTGATCAATTTTCTATAACAGATGAAGAAGTGCAAGAACTTGCTAAACAAGCTGTTATTATCGAAAAACATTACGGCCGAGCGATGGATATCGAATGGGCTAAAGACGGCAACGATGGTAAACTGTATATTGTTCAAGCACGCCCTGAAACGGTGCGTTCGAATGAAGATGCCAATGTAATGGAGCGTTACAAATTAAATGAATCGTCAAAAGTAATTATTGAAGGACGTGCCATTGGTAATAAAATTGGTACTGGTACAGTCAGAGTTCTCGAGTCAATATCACAGATGGATCAAGTCCAAGTTGGCGATGTTTTAGTGACAGATATGACGGATCCTGATTGGGAACCAATCATGAAGCGCGCTTCTGCTATTGTAACAAATCGTGGTGGCAGAACATGTCATGCTGCAATTATCGCACGTGAATTAGGCATTCCGGCTGTGGTTGGTTGCGGAAATGCAACGGATTTAATTAAAGAAAACGATGAAGTAACCGTATCTTGTTCTGAAGGTGATACCGGTTTTATTTATCAAGGACGTCTAAAGTTTGAAGTTATTACATCTCGTGTAGATGAAATGCCTGATTTACCAATCAAAGTTATGATGAATGTTGGTAATCCTGATCGCGCATTCGATTTCGCAAGATTACCACATTCAGGCATTGGTTTAGCGCGATTAGAATTTATTATCAATCGTATGATAGGTGTACATCCAAAAGCATTAATCAACTTTGACAAGCAAAATGATTCTGTGAAAGAAGAAATCGAAGAAATGATGGCTGGCTATGAATCTCCTGTTGAATTTTATGTCAGTAAGCTAGTTGAGGGTATCGCAACTTTAGGTTGTGCATTTGCACCTGAAAAAGTAATTGTTCGTATGTCTGATTTCAAATCAAACGAATATGCTAATTTAGTGGGTGGTCAACAGTACGAGCCTGAAGAAGAAAACCCAATGATAGGCTTCCGTGGCGCTTCTAGATATATATCTGAAGATTTCCGTGATTGTTTTGCATTAGAGTGTGAAGCGATCAAGCGTGTTCGCAATGACATGGGTATGACCAATATCGAAATAATGATCCCATTTATTAGAACAGTGGGTGAAGCAAAACGTGTTATTGAATTACTAGAAGAACATGGTTTAAAACGTGGCGAAAATGGTTTACGCATTATTATGATGTGTGAATTGCCTTCAAATGCATTGTTAGCTGAAGAGTTTTTGGAACATTTTGATGGCTTTTCAATCGGTTCAAATGATTTAACCCAACTTACATTAGGCTTAGATCGAGATTCTGGTTTAATTGCACATTTGTTTGATGAACGTGATTTAGCCATAAAAAAATTGTTATCTATGGCAATCAAAACAGCAAAATCTAAAGGTAAATACGTTGGAATTTGTGGGCAAGGACCATCAGACCATGAAGACTTTGCAGCTTGGTTAGTAGAGCAGGGTATTGATTCAGTTTCTTTAAATCCAGATACTGTATTGAAAACATGGTTATATTTAGCAGAGCAGCACGGTAAATAATATTTGAGCTCTTAACTTTGTTAAGGTCTGAAACATTCTTATCATTAGTAGCGCTATTTTTATTCATTTAAAAATAGCGTTGCTATTATTACTTTTAGCTTCATTCTTAGATTCCTCAAGCTTCCCTTCAAATGACCAATGTAAATATTCACATCAGCTTTATGATGAATAATTATAATAACGAGCAATTAGGTGATCCTCGTTTTATCTCCATCGTGGTATAATTTCTTTTATCAATTATGTTTCTAAATTTTTACTAATACAATGATAAAAAAGCTATCGCAAACGGACACAATTTCAGATTTAACAAATCAATTTATAGATCAACTTAAGTTAACTTCGTTTTGTGGAGAAATAGATATTTCGTTCGCAACGAGAGTTGTATCCTCCACTGATAACAGTATTTATCAAGAAACACCTCAAGCGGTCATATTTCCGAAAAACGCAAACGACATAAAAATTGCATGTGAATTATCTGATAAAGATATTTTTAGCACTTTATCTTTTGGTCCTCGCGGTGGTGGTACAGGTACTAACGGTCAGTCATTAACTCCTGGTGTTGTACTTGATTTATCAAGACATATGAGAAACATAATTGAAATTAATGTTGAAGAATCATGGGTTAAAGTCGAGGCAGGTGTAATTAAAGATCAACTAAATGATTTTTTAAGACCTTATGGCTATTTTTTTGCCCCTGATTTATCAACAAGTAATCGTGCAACAGTTGGCGGCATGGTTAATACCGATGCTTCAGGTCAAGGTTCATTAGTTTATGGTAAAACAAGTGATCATGTTTTAGGATTAGATGCAGTTTTAGTTGATGGCACTCAGTTTGCCACATACAAAATGCCGCTTTCACAAGCACAAAAATTAGCAAAAGAATCATCAAATATCGGTCGACTTTACGATACAGTATTAAATATAGGCATAGATAATAGGGCACTGATCCTTGAAAAATTCCCAAGGTTAAATCGATTTTTAACTGGCTACGATTTAGAGAATATTCTTAATCCGCAATTAAGTGAATTTGATTTAGGGCGCGTATTAACAGGCTCTGAAGGTTCTTTAGCAGTGATAACCCATGCTAAATTAAATATTACACCTATCGCCAGCTTCAAAACATTAATCAATATTAAATATGATAGTTTTGATTCTGCACTCAGAAATTCACCGTTTTTAGTTGAAGCAAGAGCGACTTCCGTTGAAACTGTTGATAGTAAAGTTTTAAACTTAGCTAAAGAAGATATTATTTGGCATTCGGTTTCTAAATTAATAACTGATGTGCCAGGTAAAGATATGCAAGGACTCAATATGGTTGAGTTCAATGGTGAGACCCAGGAAGAAATAGACGATAAAGTTAAAACATTATGTATACGATTAGATGAACTGATTGATAATCAAAAATCTGGGTTAATTGGTTATCAATTATTAACTGATAAAGATGACATATTAAAAATTTATGCCATGCGGAAAAAATCTGTAGGCTTGTTAGGTAAAACGGCGAGTAGCAAAAAACCATTAGCATTTGCAGAAGATACAGCTGTACCACCTGAACACTTAGCAGATTATATACAAGAATTCAGAGATTTATTAGATTCATATAATTTAGATTATGGCATGTTTGGACATGTTGATGCCGGTGTTTTACATGTACGACCTGCACTTGATATGTCAGATCCAGAGCAAGAAAAGTTATTAAGGTTGATTTCTGATCAAGTTGTCAAGCTCACTGCTAAATATGGAGGTTTGATGTGGGGTGAACATGGTAAAGGTTACCGCAGTGAATACGGCCCTGACTTTTTTGGGGACCAATTATTTACCAAATTAAGAGAAATTAAAACAGCATTCGACCCCTATAATAAATTGAACCCGGGTAAAATATGCACCCCAATCACAAGCGATTCAGAGTTAGTAAGTGTTGACTCACAAAAAAGAGCTTGGTTTGACAAAGAAATTCCAACAAATATAAAAGCCAGTTTTGAAAATGCTATGAATTGTAATGGTAACGGCCTGTGCTTTAATTACGATGAAAAATCTCCTATGTGTCCTTCATATAAAGTCACTAAAGATAGACGATTTTCACCTAAAGGTCGTGCTTCCTTGATGCGAGAATGGTTACGATTGCAAAGTAACAATGGGGTTGATTTAATTGAAACAGAAAATAATATCAATAAGAAAACGAATGCGCTAACAGATATTAAAGCTTGGTTTGAAAAATTAAAAAATTCAAAAGCGAAATCACAAGGTGAATATGATTTCTCTCATGAAGTTAAAGAATCCATGGAAGAGTGTTTAGCATGTAAAGCATGTACTACTGCTTGTCCAATCAATGTTGATGTGCCAACTTTTAGATCGCGTTTTTTAAATTATTATCATGATGTTTATGCGCGTCCACTTAAAGATTATTTTGTAGGAAATATTGAAAAAACGGCACCAGTGATGTCTAAATTTTCAAAAATAATAAATCCTATTTTAAAAATGAAATTATCCAAAAATATAATTGAAAAACAAATTGGTTATGTTGATACCCCTTTATTAAGTCAACCTTCACTTTCATCTCAAATAAAATCTAAATACAATTTTAATTTTGATGATTTAAATAATTTATCTGATGAACAAAAATCTAAAACTGTATTAATTGTACAAGACCCTTTTACAAGTTTTTATGAAGCTGAGTTAGTTGTGAGTTTGATAACTCTAATAGAAAAACTAAATTTAAAACCTGTGATACTGCCATTTAAACCAAATGGAAAACCACAACATGTAAAAGGTTTTTTAAAAGCATTCACGAAAACCGCTAAAAATGCTGCAGAGTTTTTAAATCATGTCAGTGATCTAAAAATTAAGATGATTGGGTTAGATGCGTCATTAGTTATGTGTTACAGAGACGAATATAATTCTATATTAAAATCACAAAGAGGGCACTTTGAAGTTTTACTTGCCCATGAATGGTTACAAGACCAAAAATTTCCACAAGCAAAAAATACCAATGATAAAAACTTTGTTTTGATAAATCATTGTACAGAAACAACTGCGCTACCTAATACTGTTAATGTGTGGAAAAATATTTTTAAACAATCAAATTTAAATTTAAATTCAGTCAATACCGGTTGCTGTGGTATGGCGGGTACTTATGGACATGAAGCAAAAAATTTAAAAAATTCACGCGCACTTTATGATATGAGTTGGAAACCTGTGATAGAAAAAAATCAAAGGCATATTATATTAGCTACTGGCTTCTCTTGTCGCAGCCAAGTTAAAAGGTTTGAAGATTTTAAACCTAGGCATCCAATCGAATTACTCGCTGAAGTACTTTAAATGAAAATGCGAACTTTATGTTCGCATTTTCATTTTTACTACTTTATAGTTTTCTTTTTAAACCAGACTTAGCTCTTTCTTTTACATTTGTTTGAATATAAATTTGATCCGTTGTGGCTATCTTTGAATGACCTAAATCTTCTGACAAATGTTTTAATGGACGAGTTTGTGCGTCATGTGTTGCCCCTGTATGTCTTAACCAATGTGCAGTTGCAGATTTTAATTGTTCTGCATCTTCTGTAAACCCATCTTTAAATAAAGACTGCTCAGCTAAGTCAAAAGATACTTGAACTAGACGTCGTAATTGGCGAACAGTCATGCCTCCTTTTCCTCTTAATTTATGAATAATAGGCTCTGATTCATCAGGGCGAGGTAGGGGACTTAGACCTCTGAAAACTCTATATCGTTTTAAATAATCTAAAAAATCGTTTGATAAAGTGACATCTCTCAGTTTGTTTCCTTTTCCCATTATCCTTATAAACCAAAAATTGTCATTATCTTGCCAAAAATCTGACATAACAGCTGACCATTGTGGCCGTTCAGACAATTCGGAAATTCTTAAATATAAACCTTTAAGACATGCCAATATAAATAAATTTCTTTCTAAAGTAGGATCATCATCACATTTATCTTTCGTAACGCCTAAAACGTATTCCCATTGAATATCACTTAATGTATCAGGCATATTTATTTGAGATTGAATTACTAAATATGGGCTGTTTTTTTTAACTACAGGGACAAAGTTAGCGAATGTTTTTTCTTCTAAGATTGCAAATTTGTAAAATACATTAAGCGCAGTAAATAATGATGAAAAACTTTGTTGGCTAAGACCTTGTTCTTTATCAATAAAAGGACGCCAATTTTCATTTTGGATTCGAGTGCCTTCATTATTCTTATAACGCCATTGAACGGAACTCGCGATCCAATTAGGTTCAGGTTTAACAACAAATTCAATATATTCTTCTAAGTCGACGCGTTTTAAGTCAAATACTGACAACTCTTTTATATGCCATGACCAAAGATAAAATCTTTCTATTTCACCTCTAAACCGATTAAATGTACCTTCTGATTTTCTACCGTAAACAAATAGAAATTGATATAGGAAATTCAGATCACTATTAATATTTAGAATTGATTTACTTTTTTTGGCGATAAGCTGAGATAACTGAGGGTATTCCAGGTGAAGCGTATTATCTTCAAGGTGTGAAATTTGAAGACGGAGTTGTTTTAAGGTATCAACTAATGCAATCAGCATATTTACTTAAGCTTTAAATTATATTTTACGTATATTATATTTTTACTGTATAAATGTCCAGTAATCAACTCAAAGTCCGATACCTGTTAGTACTGGACATATAGGCCGCGCAGCTATTTTCTGTATGATAAACATACAGAAAATATAACTAGGATAGTTTAATTGGCAATATAGTTTAAGATTAGTTAAATACACATGCTATTTAACATAATACCAATTATAGGCTATTGAGTAAGGGTTCGTTATGGCCTATTTGAGGATTTCATTATAAATAGAATACGCTTATCACTCTACTTTGGAAATGTTCTCTGACTTAAAGCTAATATTTTCGATTGATTTTTAACTGATCTTATAATTGTTCATCATATAAGAAACAAACATATTATGAATATAACAGAGCGAACTACACAAACATATTTACTATGTGAATTCGCTCTTTATATATAATATTATTTATACTTTAGTTTTATCCGAAAATTTATTTACAAATTGTTTTATCGATTTACCATTACAACGTATTGAACTTATGTTGTTGTGTTGTGCTTTAACAGCTTCTAATCCTAATTCAACTGCTTTGATACACAAATCAGATTCCATATTTTCATCAGCAGCATATAATTGAGTTTCTTTATTTTCATTTAATGTAATTTTAGTATTAACTTTACCGTATTGTTTTATAAACTTATTCAATGTTTTTGTATTACAGTAAAAATCATTATTATAACTACTTAAGTAAATACCATTTTTACTTGCTAAGTCCTTGGCAGCTTTAATACCTTGTTCTGCAGCAACTATACAAATTTGAGATTCAAGATCTATTTCAACCAGTTCAAATTCATAACTTTGTGCATTTACTTGAGAATTTGACAATAATAATACACTAGTTAGTGATAATAATAATTTGTTCATTGGAACCTCTTTTAAGTATTAATTACATAAAAAAAAGCTTAAAGCTTTATTTTGATCGAATTATATACAGTAAAAACCAAACTTCAATTGAATTGTTTATTTAATTTAATATATATAAATGAATTAAAATTACATTAATACTTAATAAACTGTTTTATCATTTCATTTACATGGTTAACAACCTTAAAGTCTCTTATGACTCTATAACTATTAAACCTTGTATTTATATTTTATATCTGTATAGTACGCATCTCTCCGACAGGTGCTAGAGATTTTGAAATAATCCAACTTAAACTATATTTAAGTTCAGCCAAGTTCGGTAAGTCATCTAACCGTTTTAAAACGATTAAATGAATACATAAACTGAGGTTGAAAGCATCTGTGATTATTTATTTTTCAGATAAATATTTTTCACACAAAGACTGAGATCGTGCATTTAAATAAAAATCAACTTGATTTTTATCGCATATTTTGGATCAAAGGGATGTCTTCTAAGCTTTTGCCTCATTATTTACAAAAATAGATAAGAGACATACATGACTGATAGTACAAACATCACATTTGATTCATTAAATTTAAACCCTTCTGTTTTACAAGCTATTACAGAAATGGGATATACTTCTCCAACCCCAATTCAAAAACAATCAATACCTGTATTATTAGAAGGTAGCGATGTATTAGGCGAAGCACAAACTGGTACTGGTAAAACAGCTGCATTTGGTTTACCTATTATATCTAGATTAGATGCAAATTTACGTGCACCACAAATGTTAGTTGTGTGCCCTACCCGTGAACTTGCAATTCAAGTAGCAGAAGCATTAAGTGATTTCTGTAAACATATGCGCGGCATGTTTGTTACTACTGTATACGGTGGTCAATCATATACACCTCAATTACGTGATTTGAAGCGTGGTCCACAAATTGTTGTTGGTACACCTGGCCGTATGATGGATCATATAAAGAAAGGTCGACTAAATTTAGATAATTTAAAAGCATGTGTTTTAGATGAAGCAGATGAAATGCTTAACATGGGCTTTTTAGAAGATATTGAATGGATTTTAGAACACGTACCAAATGATACTCAAATGGCATTCTTCTCAGCAACAATGCCTAATCAAATTAAGAAAATAACTCGTCAGTTTTTAACTGATCCAACACATATAAAAATTGAATCAATCAAAGAAAATAAAGCAAAAATCACACAAAAGGCATGGCGTGTTGGTCGAATTGGTAAAAATACAGGCTTAGAAAGAATAGCTGAAGTTGTTGATTATGATGCTATGATCGTATTTGTTAGAACAAGAAATGATACAATTGTTCTAGCAGAACACTTAAATAGTAAAGGTTTTGCGGCATCTGCATTAAATGGTGATTTACAACAACAAGATCGTGAACGTATTGTTGATCAACTTAAAACGGGTAAAATTGATATATTAATTGCAACTGATGTTGTTGCTCGTGGTCTAGATGTTCCTCGTATTTCACATGTAATTAACTATGATTTACCACATGATCCTGAGTCATATGTACACCGTATTGGCCGTACTGGTCGAGCAGGTCGTGAAGGCGAAGCAATATTATTTGCTACTGGCCGTGAAATGCGCAGTTTACACCGCTTAGAAAGAGTTACTGATGGTCAAATTGGTTCTTTTGATATGCCAACATCAGAACAACTTGGTGAGAAACGTGTTGCTAAAACACAAGCTAAATTGCAAAAAATCATTGAAGGTAATGATTTAGCACAATTCACAGAAATCCTTGAAAATGTTGCAAAGGAAACAGAATTGTCACCTCTGGAACTTGCTTCGGCATTATTGTTTGAAAGACAAGTTAAAATGCCATTTTTTCCGACATCAGACCCAGTAGAACGTGCATTTGATAAAAATGAACGTAGTTCTAGAAATGACAGAAACGATAGAAACTCTAGAAATGATCGTAATAGTCGTAACAATGATAGAGCAGATCGTGGCGAACGTAGACCACGTCGTGATAATGGTGAATTCAATACATATCGCTTTAATGTTGGTCGTAGTCAAGGGATTCGTCCTGGCGATATCGTTGGTGCTGTTGCAAATGAGATTTCAATTAGTGCAAGTGACATTGGCCAAATTCGTCTATATGGTGATTTCACTCATGTTGATTTACCAAAAGATATGGACAAACAAGCTTTTGATAAACTACAAGATGTTCAAATCCGTAGACAAGATATTTCACCAAGTTTAGCTACTGCAGCACAAATAGAAGAAGCTAAATCTGCAGATCAAAATAGCCAAGAGCGTAAAGGTAATGATCGCGGAAATAGAAATGATTCGCGTAGAGATCAATCACGTGGTCGTAATGATTCACGTGGCCGTAGTGATTCACGAGGCCGTAGTGATTCTCGAAGCCGTGATGATGTTTGGTCTAAAAAGCCAAAAGCTAATAGCGGAAGTGATTCAGGCCGTATTATTCGCCAATTCTCATAACATCATCTAAAACGAATTAATTAGGGTAGCTTAGCTACCCTTTTTTATGCGTGTTAGTTAAAATATTTTATTTATATTATTACGGGAAAAATAATGGATAAGCAAACTCAAATTGAATTAGAAGCAGCAGCTTTTAGAAAGCTTTTATCTCATTTAGATAATAACAAAGATGTACAAAATATTGATTTAATGATCACAGGCAATTTTTGTCGTAACTGTTTAAGTAAGTGGTTAGTGACCGAAGCGAAAGACCGTGATGTAAACTTAGATATGGATGATGCTAAAGAATGGGTTTATAAAATGCCTTACAGTGAATGGAAAGAAAAACACCAACTTCCCGCTACTGATGAGCAAATGGCTGCATTTAACAAGCGTCAAAAATAAATCATCCCCCTTTCATTGCAACTGGTATCGCTTAGATAAATTATGGGCATAAAAAAGGCTAGAATACTCTAGCCTTTTTTTAAATACATAATCTGCTATTTTTTTGTTTTATTCCAAGGAGAATCTTCATCTAAAGCGGGTACAGTTTTTTTCTCAGATGGTCTAAATTTTTCACATAATCCAATTAAAAAATTTCTTAATAACTGGTCTCCACATGCTTTGAAATTTCGTGTCCCACGCTTTCTAAACAATGCGGTTAATTCTGTTTTAGAGAATCTAAATCCTGCTTTTTTCATTACATCAAGCATATCATCATCTTTAAATTCTAATGCGATTCTTAATTTTTTCATAATAATATTATTATTGAGTCTTACAACTTCAGCAGTATTTTTAGCTGGCTGTTCAGTGCTATTCTCTCTAACACCACGATTTTTAATGATTAAACCATCTAAAAACTTTTCCAATACTACGTCAGTACATTCCACAAATGCTTCTTCTTCATCTTTTTTAAGAAGACAGCTAATTGAAAATTTAGTTATTTTATGTTCAGACAATGCAAAAATATCCACCATTGATTCTTCACGTAAATTAAGCGCATAACGTAAGCGGCGTAGTACTAAGTTATTAATCATAAAAACTCCAAAATAAGGCCGAGTAAAATACCATAAACTGGCATAATAGTCATGTTTGAATATGAAAATATTTAATTATTAATAATGATAAAGCTGTAAAATCTGCTATTTAAATTTATTCAACAGCGAGTAGTTCAACTTCAAAAATTAATGTCGACCCGGCTGCAATTTTCCCAGCATTGCGATTTCCATATGCTAAGTGACTTGGAATCACAAAACGCATTTTATCACCTTCAACCATTAGCTGAACACCTTCCGTCCATCCAGTGATAACTTGGTTAAGACCAAATGAAATTGGCTGTCCACGATCTACAGAACTATCAAAAACAGTGCCATCAATTAATGTACCGTGGTAGTGTACTTTCACTTTACTTGTACGTGTTGGATGTACTTCACCTTCTCCTTTGGTCAGTATTTTATACTGCAAACCAGACTCGGTCTCTGAGACGCCCTCTTGTATTTTATTAAAATCTAAATATTCTTTACCTACTTTGATGTTCTCTTGAGATACTTTTTTAACATTTGCTTTATTATAAAAATAAAAGACAACAATAATAATAGCCCCAATCGCTAGAATCATTTTCATAGAAAATCCTTAATTTTGAAATTACTTATATAAACAGCTGCATCATACCTGATAACATTTTAAGATCTGCAATTTTAAATAAAAAAAAACCCGATAAAATCGGGTTTTTTTATTATTGTTCAGTTATTATCCGAAGCATACGTCGTAAAGGCTCTGCGGCGCCCCATAACAATTGATCGCCAACAGTGAATGCACTGATATATTCTGGACCCATTGAGAGTTTTCTAATACGTCCAACAGGAATAGTTAAAGTACCAGTCACATTTACTGGTGTTAAATCTGTTGAGGTAACATCTCTGTTATTTGGAATAACTTTAACCCAAGGATTATGCTCAGCAAGAATAGATTCAATTTTCTCTACTGAAATATCTTCTTTAAGTTTGATTGTCATCGCTTGAGAATGACAACGCATTGCACCTATCCTGACACATAAACCGTCAATTGGGATAGGTTGTTGTGATGATCCCAGTATTTTGTTCGCTTCAACTTGCGCTTTCCATTCTTCTTTACTTTGTCCTGATGGCATAGGTACATCAATCCAAGGGATCAAACTACCAGCTAATGGCACACCAAATTGCTCAGTTGAAAGTGAATCTGATTGTATCTTCTCACTTACAATACGATCGATTTCCAAAATAGCCGACTGTGGGTCATCCAGTTTATCGGCAACACTTTTATGAACTTCACCCATTTGTTTAATAAGCTCTTTCATATGTCTTGCACCAGAACCTGATGCCGCTTGATATGTTTGTGGGCTAACCCATTCAATTAGGTCCTGTTCAAACAAACCTCCTAAAGCTAGCAACATCAAGGAGACAGTGCAATTACCACCAACAAAGGTTTTAACACCTTGCTCTAAACCTTGAAGAATGACATCTTTATTAACAGGATCAAGTACAATAATACTGTCATCTTTCATGCGTAAACTAGATGCAGCATCAATCCAATAACCATCCCAACCTGTTTCTTTTAGGTGAGGATATACTGCATTAGTATAATCACCACCCTGACAGGTTAAAATAATATCCATTTGAGATAATGCATTTAAATCTTTTGCATTTAATAATGGCTTACTCGTTCCAGCAAAATCTGGACCCATCTGTCCGGATTGTGATGTAGTAAAAAAGGTAATATCTAAATTATCAAAATCATTTTCTTTTTGCATTCTGTCCATAAGAACAGAACCGACCATGCCGCGCCAGCCTACAAGCCCTACTTTTTTCATAGTTAAAAACCCTAAAATTTTTTCATTAAGAACCAATTACAAATTGCGTGAGTTTTTAGGTAAATTGGTATATTTGATTGATGAATTTAGCATTGTAAAGACCATAAAACTAGCAAGAAATTCACAATATTAATTTTTTTCATTTACGTGTGTTTATTGTTGGATTACGATTGTATTCCTTTTGTTTTTTGCTTCGTAAAGTGCAATATCTGCTTTGCTATAAAAATCATCAAAAGAATCTTTTTCTGTTGGAACACCACTATATATTCCAGTTGAAATGGTTAAGTATTCTGATATTTTAGATTTGGTATGCTGTATTTTTGATTTTTGTAAAGATAACTGTAGCGATTCAACTTTCGCTTTGTGAATTTCAGCATTAGTATTAACCATTAAAATAGCAAACTCTTCTCCGCCTATTCTATAAGTTGAATCGCCTGTACGTTTAAATGCATTTTTAATTAAACAGGAAACCTGCTTTAAACATTTATCACCTTCAGGGTGGCCATAGGAGTCGTTGAAGTCTTTAAAATAATCAATATCAATTATCGCTAAACTGATTGAAATACTTTGTCTTGCATTCCTTTTTATTTCAGCACTTAAATTTTGTTTAAACTGTGCGTGATTTAGTAATCCGGTTAATGAATCTCGCGTTGAAAGGTTTTTCGCTTTTTCAACATAGTGTTTCAGTTGAGATAAAGCATCTTCCATATCTCCCAACTCATCATTTTTATGAACTTCGATTTGTATATCAACATCTCCATTTGATAGTTTTAATATTTTTTTTCTAATATCCGTTAACCTAATTAACAGACTTTTATTAACAAATAACCAAATTGAAATAAAAGAAAGGCAGATACTTAATATAATTAATATTAGAAATACATAATTGATATTACTCACTGTATTTAACGTATCTTGTTTTTTGATTTCCATAATATGTTGCAGTTTTATACTTAAGCTATCAGATGTTTCCTCGATTACGGTCGCAGTATTTTTTTGTTGCTCAACAATAGCATTCAATACTCCATAAAGTCGGATAACATCATATCTAACCTTAAATATAGAGTTTTCACCTGCATATAAAACGCTTACTTTATCAAGCCAAGTATCTGCAAATTTCTTGTATTGATAGTGCGCCTCACCAGAAGCCTCCATGGCATTAAATAAATTAACAGCTTCAATCTTTAAAGAATTAATACTATTCACATCATTGCTTATATTTGCTTTATTTAATAGCGTTATTAACTTTGTACTGCTTTTATAAAATTTATAGGCATAGCTCAGCTCAGACCTCTCCTTTACCGATGCTTGAGAATAAACAATTTTATTTGCAAAATATTCCATTTTAATTAATAGGGTATTCTGACTATATGCAGAAAGTTCACTAATTTTAAAGTCAAATTTTTCATTCTGTTTATCAGCTTGTTCTTTTAAGAGAATTTGTCTTTTAAATTGTGGAGTAAACTTTTTATATAATGTGATTAGTCGTTGTCGTTTTTGTAATGAAATATATTCTCCTTCCGGAATATTTTCATTTAATATAGTGATTATTAAATGATCTATTTTACTCCATAGTATAATAATCTTATCTATATTTTTAACAATATCTATTTCATCTTGCTTTAGTGTTACCCTCTCTAATTGTGCTGATATTTCTTTACTCAGAACAGATAAATTCGAAGTTTTCTTCATAATGGGTAAAGTATTATCAATCACATTTTCATATGAACTGCTCACCATACCAACTAATATATTTGCTGTAAAAATACTGATAAGAGTCAATATCAAACTTAATAAAAAAGAAGTATTTAATTGGCTTTTGATTTTTCCGCGAAGCATTAGTGTAATACCATTGCTTTTTCACCCATTTCATTTTGGGCTTGCAATATCTTAGACATTAATTCATCAATTCCTGTCTCAATTTCTATTTTTTCATTTGAAATTAGATATGTGTAATACTGTAATAAGGAATAAATAGTCCCCATGGCAGTACTCATATAATGCCCGTGTTCTTCTATTAACCCAGACCATGCCATACTAGCTTGAAAAGTTGATTTGTATGCAAAATATTGTGCAGATGTTTGATTTAATCTATTTGTAAGTTCTAAGTTAACATCTTTTCGAGTTGAATTACCTCCCCCTATAGCATAGTTCAACTGGCCTGATTTTGATGTCATATATCGTATAAACCAAAACGCAGCTTCCGGGTTTTTACTATCATATGCCACAGAAAAAGCATATGCACCGTGATAGGGTTTCCCGCCAGGTGAGCCATATATAGCAAATTTTTGGTCTTTATCTGTACTGTTAATTTCAGATGATTTTACCCATAAATTATTATAGGCAAATGGCCACATTGCGACTTTTCCGTGCGATAATGCTTCTGAAGCCTCAATATATGCAAAAGTATCATTTGCAGGCATCGCGTATTTTTTCAGATTTATATAGTATTGGGCTGTTTCATGTAATAGAACATTATTTTCAGGAAGACTAAAGTTAATCAGCTTTCCATCAGCGTAATTTGGTTTAAACCACTTTCCACCTTTAGCCCACAAAATGGAAGACCATTCATCATTAATATGGGGTTTGTTACCAGACATAAGCGCAACACCATAAAAATCATTGTTTAAAGGTTTTCCTTTTAATAACTCACCTTTTTTCCTTGTAAAAAACATTGCTATATCATTGAGTTGTTTTAATGATTTAGGGGGAGTCAGAGGGTAATTAAAACGCTTATTAAATGCTTTTTTCTCAATTTCATCATCGAATAAATCAGATCTATAATGATTACCCATAACATAAGTATTATAAGGTACGCTGTATAAAACATCTTTATAGCTTAATATTTCGACTAACGATGGGAAAAATGGAGCAAGAAAGTTATTCCAACCTTTTTTACTTGGATCGTATTTATTAGCAAGTGAATTTAATGGCGTCGTATATCCTTTTGCTGCCCACTCTTTTGCCCAACCGGCCTCTAAAGTCACGACATCAAACTTTCCGCTTGCCTTAACAAAGTTTTTTACTTGAACTTCCAACATGTCCGACAGTTCTAATTCAATTATATTAACTTGAACACCTGTGATATTTGTAAATTCAGGCGCTAAGTTATTCTTTACATATTCAGTCCAATGACCTTTTTCAAGAACGATATTTATTAATCGTTTATTTGATATAACCGGGAAATCAGTTACATCAGCATTAGCCCGTAAACACAAGGTCACAAAAAAAAGTACAGTTATACATTTTATTATAATGATCATATTAACCGGAAAATAATAAGTGACTTGTCACATAAGATTAGCAAAACTTCCGATTTAAAGAAATATATACCTAAAGAGAAAAATAGGTTAGATTTTGATTCCTATTAATTTATAACTTTCACTTTGTGTGAAAATGAGTAAATCAAAGTAGCTTTGTCCTGCTAATGTATAAAAAACAACTGCTGCACGATCTTCTGGTATGTTTGAAATTAAATGATAACTACCCCAACTTGTTACTTGTGAAGTAAATGATCTTGATAAAGAAGTACCGTTATCAAAATATATATTAAACTTTTCATGGGTTCCGCTAAACTCTATTAACCTTTCATTTTTTGTATAAGTTTGATTTAGCGCTATATTTGATGGCCTTTGCGCCGTGCGGTTTTGATCTAAAGAGTAATTTAGCTTTTTGATCGCGTTAATACAGGTACTGCCAGCATCTTGCGTATTTTTACATTGATATTGGTATTGCGTACCATTAAATGAACCCGCAACAGCGACCCAAATGTCTAATACTGAGTCTCGATGAATACCATCTGTTAACGAGTTTGATAAGATAGATATCACTTTTGATAACTCGTGTTGATTTTCTAGACGAGAATAAGCAATCGCAATAGAATCTGAGACAATTAAAGCATTGTTGCTATTATTTTGTTCTAGATAAAAACCGTTAGCAATTTTTTTTGTATTTAAAGTTGGAGATGGCGTTTCTGAACTACCTCCGCACCCTGAAGATAAAATTACAATACTGATGACTATTATACGTAATAACATGAATAAGCTCCTTTTATAGAAACTTATTCTATCGTTATTTAAATATCACTTCTATTTAAAGTTACACTTTATTGTTTTAATCTCACTCCCTCGTACTGCATCATCAAATAATTGAATATCAGAAGATAAAACGTTTACTATTATTAAGATATTAAAACCTAAATTTTAACCTTGTTGTTGTTGTCTCTGCTTCCTCGGATCACATCGTCACCTAGTTGGATGTTAGCTGATTTAGCCATTCTATCGTATAGAACAACATTT